>Ga0209616_1000091_pt1 | contig 26017 bp, 19 predicted proteins | sample FlocCalmetaG_FD_184153 | JGI IMG/M metagenome (GOLD analysis project Ga0209616, IMG submission 184153) | Freshwater bacterial and archeal communities from Indian Creek, Illinois, USA - Floc-Cal metaG (SPAdes) (version 2) | ecosystem: Environmental > Aquatic > Freshwater > Unclassified ...
GTCGATATTCAAGTATTTCAAAATTTCCGCTAAACGGTAAACTTTTTCCAGCGCGTCACGCACGAAACCAAGCTCCTGCGCTTGTTTTCCGAGCTTTCGCTTATCATAATCAGGCAAATTCATTTCCTCCTTCAGACACGATGGAAAGCAAATTGCGGGGCACATAAAGTTGCCAACGTTTATCATACTTTGCATCGTTGTTCAATCCACGGTATAGATACCGAATGCTTTTCTTAAGATGAAATGCGGATTGTTCAAAAAATCCATCGCTGATTTTCATGCTGTCTTTGAAATGCTCTAACAGAAAACCGGTCTTTTGATACAAGAATTGCTTTCCATAACATTCCAGATACCTTAATAACTTGGTTTCATCGGCATACGATATCATGGAAAGACAGCGCAGCAGTTCTTCCAGACCACCTATCTTCTCAAAATCATTGATGCTGTCTATTACAGTACGTTCAAGATCGGTTACGACAGCGCCATCCGCTATCTTGTTTACGCCCTCATCTATCCTAGACATCACATACCGATAGGTAAAGCCGTCAAACTCAAACGAATTGAATTTTGAAGCAGAAGATACATACACATCATAAAAAACCTGATTGGTATACCCATAATATGAGAATGCCGAGTGATGAGATACATAGGATCTTGGCGTTATATGGCTCGCTATGATAAAGCGGCTGATGACGGGCATGTTGTCCGCTATGTTGATAGCGACATATAGATTGCGCTTGACGCTTTTTATATACCCCTTCTTTAAATAGTTTTGTATAAGATTGCTGGCCGTGTTCGGATTTTTCACTATATTACAGACATCCTCCCATGTAAAGCAGCCTTTATCCAGCAGTTCTTCATAGTGTTTCATAGGGATACCTCCAATGATTTTAATTTTAGCATATTGTCACCATTATTTCAACTATACGGAGTAATTATTAAAAAATACTTTTGATAGAATCAGTATAACCCATTATTGCTGTTTCATTAAAATAACAAATAATTCCGCAGTTTTCTTTGTATCAACCGTACAACCAATCACTTATGCTTATGCCGTTCCCATAATGCCGAAAGATAAGAGTTTCGCTTAAAATCCAGTAAAGAATCAGATCAGACTTTGCCAGACGGTAAAAACAGAAACAGGTGGCGAAATCCGAATTTGATACTATTGCTAGTATATTTATCAGTACAGGGGCATTCATCTTTTTTTTAACCAGTTCTGGTTTATAATATAACTAATTCTCGGTTAAATCAAGTTTCCCAAAGTCACGTTGTGATTAATCACAATGCCGCAAAATCATTGTTGAAAATCGGTTGTTAAGTGATATGCCTTAGATGAATTATGAGATCCACACGTTCAGTAAGAGCAGCGAGAACGACCACCTTTAGTCTATACAGGGCTTTTTGATAATATCTTTCGAGGATATCTTTAGCGACTACTCAAGCTGTTTGCTGCTAATGATTGGACAAGCGAATTCGACATTGGACTTACCAGTTTACTTTTGCTATTGTATTCGTCAGTTGCTGTAATATAAAAGTCTTCAAGGTTACGGGTGAGGTCACCAACACACGAAATTTTGGACCATTGTGTCTTTTCATCAAATCAGTAATGATGCCTGTTTCTTCCGATACCTCGAAATCGGCTTCCAATAAGATATCGAAAGCAATTTTCATCTCTGGGTGGTTGTCAATGAAAATGTATTTGATGTTAACATCTGGCAGATCAGCACTGTCAACATTACATACCCGTCTCATATAAGCATTCAGACTACTATGGTTTTGTTCCAGGTAACCAGCTACGGCAGCAAATAGCTCGCTACAGAAACGATTTGTAATGTCTTCTTTAGAAAGAAAGAATACGAGTCATGTCAGCCCCTCCACATACATCAATACATTCAGATGTTTATTACAATGTTGACCACTCTATCGCGAGGTAATAACCAAAATAATCAATGAAGTTAATATATGCTTTATAGACGAATTCAAAACATAATAATTTAAAATCAAGTGTTTGTAAAGAAAACATTTGATTTAGATGTTTTTCAATGATATACTAACATTCGGTTTGTATACCCTATTTTGAGAGGTAACTACAATGGCTATCAGCTATAAAAAACTCTGGAAACTTTTAATTGACAAAGATATGAAAAAAAAAGACCTACAAAGAATTTCCGGCATCAGTTCGGCCACCGTAACTAAACTTGGGAAAAATGAGAATGTAAATACCGAGATATTACAGAAAATATGCACAGCAATGAATTGTGACAGTAGCGACATCATTGAAATACTACCGGAAAATTCAAAAAATGCCAATACCTAAGAAACGAAGAAAAGCATCGTAGCAACAAGAAATTATGTAATAATTGTTATTTCAGTTTGAAGAAGGTGGCACAAACGAATGGCATATAATGGCAACTTTTACAATGACGACGTACATGTCAATCAGCATGCTTGCTCGTCATCTGTTTCATTGAGAGATACTTTTCTTGTTTGGCTTTCGAAAAAGCAGCTTCAATATTATACCCCTGAGGTTTTGGCAAATTGCATTGATAGTATTTCGCAATATGTTCTTCGAAAGAAGATATGCGTGGTCGGCTTATGGAATTTTTCACAACACTCCGAATTCCAAGGAGTGTACAACAGATTACTAAACGACTGGTTGTTACGCATAACCGATAGAAATGCATACAAGGTTTTCCTGACAGCCGGGCAATTATACTCAGAGTTTCTAAAAGACAAGTCATATGAAAACGTACGGGTTTTATCGGATGAATTGACCGTTGCTGAATACACGAAGACATCGGTATTACAAGATTTAACTGTACTCTCCCCTACAGAGAAAAGTAATGGCATGACATTTCTTGTTGACTTTAATAATACAGAGCTTTGTGAAAAAACACGCCCAATAAACTGTTTGATAAAAGGACGAGCTATCGTACTTGATAAGCAAAGCTGGGCGCGTTTGTTAGTTTTAATCACTGAGCGATTCATAGAAGATAAAAATCCCCACCTCGATGTTCTTAGCAGAAAGCCAATATATGGCAATAAAGTTTTTTTTATGCCTAACAAAGCGGATGTCGGTGCCAGTACTCTTCTCTCAAATGGTAAATGGATATCTACCACTTATGATACGCCGACCATAGTGTTATTAATTGGAAAGCTGTGTCAGCATTGCGGTGTGGCATTAAAAGATGTATCAATAAGCTACATACCGAAGGATGCTTCTCCCATCAAACATGTTGAAAATGGCAAAAAGCCACTCTACGCTCACGCTGTGAATCAAGCTGTGTTTGAACCTAAAGTTTTAGAGGCGGTGACAGGTGTGCTTTTGACTCATTTTCCAAATGGATTTAGGGTGGATTCTCCCATTGAAATAATGCGATTCCGTAACTTCGCCGATGAGAGCTCAGCCGAGAGCTTTCAACTCTCCGATGAGGAATTAAAAAAGGCTATATTATCTTGTGGAACCTTATTTGAAGGAAAGGTTTTTGTTGTCAGGAAAGAAACCGAGAATAAAATTCAAAAAGAGATTGAGCAGGCAGTCGAGAGTGGTACGGATATTTTTTATTACACTCCCGTATATAATCGACACGAAAACTGGCTAATTGCCAGCAGTGTAATCTCAGAGGATATGCTTATAGGAATCTTGAAAAAACTCTTTCCATCATATCAACACAAAGCTAATTATTTCTCTATTATGAGAAATAAAGAGACAGAGCTTGCTATTATCAGAAACGAAATTATGCGTGTCTGGAACGGAAATACCCTTCTGAACTACGAGCAGATTTCTGAACGTTTACCGTACATACCTCTTGATAAAATAAAATATGTGTTAGCTCAAAATGGAGACTTTATTTGGAACTCCACTACAGTCTACACCCATATAGGGAATGTTGATATCTCCGATGAGGAGCAAACCGATATAGCTAATTATGTCGCTAATACCTGCCAATCATTCGGATATGCTTCAATATGCGATGTGCCTCTTGGAGAGATTGAAGTGCGCAATTTTGAGTTGACGCAAACAGCAATTCATAACGCTGTGTTTGCGATTGTTCTTTCCGATAAATATGATAAACGCGGCAAAATCGTAACCCGAAAGGGAGATACTCTCGATGCATTGACCATAATGAAAGAACATTGCCGCACGATTGATAGATGCTCCCTACAGGACTTGCTTGACTATGAACGTGATTTGACAGGAGAAACACACCGCTGGATACCAATGGAAGCAGGCTATGCAGTCTTGGTAAGAACTGCTTATGACACCTTTGCCGCTGAGAGATATGTCCGTTTCGACATCAACAGAATTGACGATGTTCTCGATCTTTTCGTTACAGGTGATTACCTTCCACTAAAGGGAGTTACGACGTTTGCTGCCTTCCCCCACTGCGGGCAGGTCTGGAATCTGTTTTTGCTCGAAAGCTTCTGCCGTAAATTCAGCAGCAGATTTCATTTTGAAGTTTTGGCGGTTAACTCTCGGAACACAGGCACAATTGTTCGCAACAGCTGTAGCCTTTCTTATATCGAAATAATGGCAGATGCCGTTGCTGCGTCAGATGCGGAACTGGAAAAAACTAATGTCGCTGAATTTTTATATGATAGAGGTTATATTGGTAAGCGTTCTTATTCCAAAACAAACGAATTGATAGAAAGAGCTAAAGCAATAAGAGAAATGAGGAATTAGCTATTTATTCATTTATACACGACCGTAATACAGGTGGAATCCTGCTAAATTCTACACCTACAGGCTTCTCTAAGGAACCACGCCCTGTTTATGCTGCAGAACTTGATGTTTTGGGATTTGATAAATACTGGAGATATGATAAGCAAACCGAATTGCCTTATTTGTGGGCAGAGGCAAACACCTATTGGTACCGCGGTGTTTGCGTTGCCAAACTGAAAGGCGGCAACTTGTGTACTGCACCGGAAATAGTCATTTCGACGGATGAAAACGGTAATTGTGTGTTGCCCGAGCTAAATGGAAATGCTCTACGTCCCGTCGACGTTCCATCTATGGTGAAGGCAAATCGAGAAATGCTAGAAATCATCGAACAGACTACGGTTAAAAAGATACTAGCTATCTATGAAAAATATAAGGGCAAACTTGATCTTTTTCACGTAGCATTTTCCGGCGGCAAAGATAGTGCTGTTTTGCTTGACCTTGTGAACAAGGCACTTCCAAAGGGTAGTTTTGTAGTCGTGTTCGGTGATACTGGGATGGAATTCCCAGACACCTACGAAGCAGTAAATAAGACTCACGAGTTCTGTGAACAAGAGCAAATCCCGTTCTACATTTCAAAATCGCACTTTGAGCCGAAGCAATCGTGGCAGTTATTTGGCCCTCCGTCGAGAGTGCTCCGTTGGTGTTGCAGCGTACATAAAAGCACACCGCAGACTTTAAAACTTCGCGAGATAACGGGCAAGGACGATTACACAGGTTTAGCTTTTGTCGGCGTGCGCGCACATGAGAGTGCGACTCGTGCCGAATACGAGTATGAGAACTACGGAAAAAAACAAAAAGGACAATACAGCCATAACTCTATCCTTGAGTGGACTTCTGCAGAGATATGGCTTTACATATATGCAAATGATATCATAATAAATAATGCTTATAAGAAAGGTAGCTCGAGAGTGGGTTGCATTTGTTGCCCTATGGGTGGGGGCAAGGCAAGTTTTATTGAGCATGTGAATTATCCACGAGAATCTGAAGTGTTCTTGTCACGCATACAAAAAAGCAATGCTCGGACTTTTATCACACCTGAAAATTATCTCACGAGCGGTGGTTGGAATGCGAGGAAAAATGGACAGTTCCTTTCGGATAACAAGAAAATATACTCAGAGACTATTAAGAATGGCGAGATTATAATAGACGTTATATCTTCAAAAACAGATTGGAAAAAGTGGATTAAAATTCTTGGAGACTTAGAAGAAAACGAGAATAAATACACCATTGTTTTTAAAGGTCAACCTTTCGAATTCAATTGTAAGCCAAATATCAATGGTTACACTGTTAAATTGCACGAAAAAACTTCAAAAGAAAACCTATTGTTCGGCAAATTGTTCCGTTATACATTTAGAAAAGCTGCATACTGTGCAGTTTGCAAAACTTGTCAAGCAATTTGTAAAAACGGTTGCATCTCCTTTGCTGAAAGTTTACAAATTAACAATTGCAAACACTGCTTTGATTGTCATTCAATGGAAGTAGGTTGTTTAGCCTACCACTCACTTAGAATACCAAATGTGGAGGATAGCAAAATGAAATCACTCAATACTTTTAGCAATCATGCGCCAAAAACTGAATGGCTCAAGGAGTTCTTTGAACGACAAACTGATTTCCTTGAGAACAATACTTTAGGAAGACTTCAGAAGCCTTTTTATAAGCGTTTTCTTAAAGATGCTGGACTAGTAGAAAAGAATGAGGCAACAACATTTGCTGGATTGGGAACTTTTCTAAGTTGGGATACGGAAACTTTTCTAGGACTAATGCTCATCAATCTTGTTACCAATAACCCTCAGTTTAATTGGTATGTGCGGCAAATGGATATTGGTAGAGCATTTAGACGAAGTGAATTAGAAGATAATCTTAGCGCTAATGGTCAAAGTAAAGATAATATCTCAAGCATTATTAACGCTTTCAAACGTTTAACTGAGACTCCACTCGGTAAAGTGCTTCATTTCGGTTATGTTACAGAAGATGGTGATCTTGTCCGCTCAAAGTGCTCTGTAAAAGACCCGCTAGTTGTGCTATTTGGACTGTTTAAGTTCGCAGAGAAGTGCAATGATTTCAAAGAATTCACGCTTGCAACGCTTCTCAATGATAGTATAGACCGTGATGGGGTAAGTCCAACTCGAATATTCGGGCTTGACCGTGATGATATGATACCGCTGTTACTCGGTTTATCCGCAAAATTCCCTGAATTCATAACTGCATCTTTTACTCACGACCTTGAGAAAATTACGCTTTCAGAAGCCAAAACTTCTTCAGATGTAATAGAATTGTTTAAGGGGGGGAATACATATGCCCAACAAATACCGCGAATATTTCGATATTGACGAAGAGTATTTTCCACAGATAAACGACTCATCCATTGCAGCAGCTAGTCCTGACTTTTGGACACGGACTTATCCGCATCAGACCTTCATAGATATGTTGACCAGTATGGAGCAAGTGCTTTCCCGAAAAGAGAAACGTTCCCTTTGGATTGAAGGTGCATACGGTACGGGAAAATCGCAGTGTGCCTATGCACTGAAGAAAATTCTCGAAGTGCCAGAAGATGAACTTCGTGATTATTGGAATAGGTATGAACCTCTTAAAAAGAAATCCGACTTACTTGAAAAATTCTTAGGACACAAGCAAAAAGGCATTGTGACTGCTCACCGATATGCTTCTGGTAGTATCGGCTCGCCACGTGACCTTTTCCTTGCCATACAGGACAGCCTCAAAGTCGCACTCAAAGAGAAGAATCTATATGCAGGCGAAAATACCTTAAAAGAAAGTGTTATCAGTTGGATTGACAAGCCTAACAACAAACGTTGGCTTGATAATTTATTACAAACCGAATATTCTGCACTATTTTCCCAGTCAACAGCGGATGAGGTGCTGAATGCACTTCGTAAAGGTAGCGAGGTCAAGAAGTTAATGGACAACCTTTTCCGCCTTGCTGACAAGGAGGGTATCACTGCATTAAGTATCGATGCAGACAGGCTCCTTGCTTGGTTGACGGATATTATCGACCACAATAACGTAAAAATCATATTTATCTGGGATGAGTTCTCGGACTACTTCAAAAACAATCGTGAGAGCCTTTCTGATTTTCAAAAGATCGTTGAACTCGTCAACCTAAAGCCATTCTACTTCATTGCGGTAACACATGAATCGGGGCAACTGTTTACTGTAGCCGACACGACGTGGACAAAAGTGCGGGATCGTTTTACATCTGTTCAAATCGCTCTGCCAGATAACATCGCATTTAACCTCATTGGTCACGCCTTCAACGTAAAGCCGGCAGCAAAAGCAACCGGTGTTTGGGATGTAATGGCTGATGACCTATACGATAGGGTCAGTTCATCGCGCTCGGCGGTTATTAACGTGACGAAAATTTCCGAACCACAGGTTATGAAAGACATTATGCCACTGCACCCTATGGCAGCATTAATACTGAAGAATATCGCCTCTGCTTTTAAGTCCAATCAACGAAGCATGTTCGATTTTATAAAGTCATCTAATACGGACGAAGTAAAGGCGTTCCAATGGTTCATCGAAAATACTGGACCCTTGGATGATCACCCACTCCTCACAGTAGATATGCTGTGGAACTTTTTCTACGAAAAGGGCAGGGACCATCTAACCTCTGATATTAGGCTTATTCTAGATACATTCCAACAGCAGCAGAATTTGAGGGAGAATGAAAAAGCTGTCCTCAAGGCGATTCTCATAATGCAAGCGATAGACCAACGCTTAGGTGGTACAATTGACCTATTTAAAGCGACTGAGCAAAATCTAAGCTATGTATTCGAGGGTATAACTTCTGGCTTGGACGTATCTTGTAAGAACATAGCAAAAGGGCTAAAGGAAAAGGGAATTCTCATTTCTTACCCGATAAGTGGAGGACGAAATGTTTATGCTGCCGCTGTGCTTGCAGGTGACCAAACGAAAATTGACAAATACAAGAAAGAAGTTCTCCAAAACTGCACCACCGCTAAACTGGTAATGGATGGTGAGCTTGCTACCGCACTATCTTTATCTCCAGCGCTTCGCTTACGTTTTGAATGCGAGCCGAACACTGGGAAAATAACTCCTGTAACAGCCGCTGATTTTACGCGCACAATAAATATCCTCCGTGACAAGCCAATCGATTGGCATTTTCAAGCTGTCATTGCATTTGCAAAAGACGATGCTGAAGCTGCTACTTTTCGTAAAACTCTAAAGACTGCGGTTGCCGACGAACAGTACAAGAATATCGTATTCATTGACGCGCTCTCCACCCCTTTAGGCACGGAAGCATTTGAGCAGTATGTAGATTTTTCTGCAATGGCTATGTACTACAACGGTAATAATAATACAGCATCAAGGGAGAATACCGATAAAGCACGTAATGGTTTGTACCACGAATGGAAGAACCGTATTTATAACGGCCAGTTTATCGTGTATACTTACGCAAATCAGGAAGGTGAAAAACTTGGAAATGCTCAGGGCGTGACAAGCACCCTTCAGTCAATAGTGACCGCTCGTTTCCCATATGTGTTTGATTTTACAAAGAACCTGACGGAAAATCAACTTAAACTTACAAATGCCGCTGCTGCAGCAAAAAGCGGAATTATACAAAATACTAGTGGTGTTGTCGTAGGTATTGAAAAGCACATTCTGTCATCTGTTTGGCAAACTCATGAGTATTGGAAAAACCCCAATTTGGTCTCACTTCCTATTCCCAAAATAAAGATTGAAGTCGACAAACTCATCGAAGATGCATTTAACCGCAATGGACAAATTTCTATAGGTGAAGTATACGATTTTCTTGTAGTGAAATATGGTTTTGCACCGTGTAATCTATCGACATTCCTCGCAGGATTTCTTCTAAAGGAATATGGAAGCGAACCTTACCGTTACAGCGACCAAACAGGTGGCCACGACGTAATGGTGCCAGACAAACTGAAAGAAATGCTCGGCAACTATGTTGCTAAAAATCCTAAGCCTACATATATAGTCAAGATGACACCCGAGGAAATGGCTTTCTATGAGCTTTCCGAAAAAGCTTGGGGTATTACTCCAAATTCATGCTCTTCAGCAAGTCAGGCAGCCACTGCCATTGCCACAAAAATGCGCGGGCTTGGCTTACCCGTTTGGTGTCTTGCTGAAGTTGACGATAACAGTGTTTTTGATGTACTACAGAAGTACATTGAACTCGTTCAAAAAGAAGGGAATGAAGCACACAAAAAGGCCGTTGAAATCGGTAAAATCACAATTGTAAAAAACAAACTCGCAGATAACCTTGCAATATTGCTGACGAGTGAAAACTGTCAAAAAGGAATGTACAAGTTCCTTGAAACTTTTGAGAGTGGTAAAATCCTATCGTTAGCGGACGAAATCGGAGCATTCAGTACGCTGCTTTCAGATATCAGAGATTTGTTTACTGTGAAGTATTCATGTTTGTGGGATAAACAGACCGGCGAAGATGAAATTCGTAAGCTTCTGATTGACTATGGAATTGTAAAAGAGAGCAATAACTTGCTCGGTTCTGCAGCTCATTCGCGTTTGGCGGCGTTTAAGGAGTGGCGTGAAAGGCTAAAATTTATAGGGATTTCCTGCGAGGTTTTGAGAGTGAAATTTCCACATCTCACTAAAGTCCTCGATACACTAATGAAAATCTACCAGCAATCTGACGTGCTTCCTGATCAGCTGAAAATTTTCTGCGTGGAGTTAGCCTCACATGTCAGTGATATCCACTACTTGCTGAATAATACCAAAGCCATATTTGCCGAGGTGTATGCTCCTTATCTAGAAGACTTGAGGGATTCGGAAATCAGGGAGATAAAAAGCAAATTGCCAACGGGTATGTTTGAACTCTCAAAGACAGACAGCAATGCAAAAGTTAAAACAGCTGTAGAAGACTTCAGGAAAAACCAATTAAAGACGCAATTATTCGAGTTATGGAAAGACAAGACCGGTACAAAGAACCCCTTTGAGTGGTCGAGCCGATACAGAACCCCTATCCTATGCTGTGTAGGTGAAAAAGAGTTTGAGACAGCTAAAAAGACGTTTGAAACATTGAATAAAAGTTGGGCGACTGATGCAGAAATCAAAGCCGCAATAGCTTATCTTGAATCAACGAGCCTATTTGAGACATTATTGGATGGGGACAAGCGCAATGATGCATTCATGAAAGGAGTAATAGGCACTTACCGCTCCTTGCTTCCAAACCCCGACAAACTCCGTGATATCCTTGAACGCTTAGCTGTTGACACTTATAACTGGCGCGGAAACCCGAGTGTAGAAAACAAAGTCAAGCAGCTCGCTGAAGCTGAGTATAACGCAGGTGGCAGCGATAAAGCTGTGTCCAAAATCGACCGAATGGATGACGCTCAGCTTAAACTGTATCTGAAGCGCCTTGTTAAGGAGAATATGACTGTTGGGATTGAGATAATTACTAGTGGAGGGATTTGATATGTCAATTGATAAGGTTAGCAAATATTTGTCCTCCAACGTAAGAACACCCTATTTCCTTTTCATTGGTGACGACGAGTATCGTGATATTAAGGAAAAATTGTCCGAATTGGGCCTTAACATCGTTAGAATCAGTGACTATTGCCAAAATGATGATAAGTTACCTGACATTGACAAGTTGATAGAACATCTTAAAACGGCTGATGTAAACGCAAATGTCAAGAAGCTGGCTGTTATCGGACTAGGCGAGTACCTCGCTCTTCGAGGAAACGACGAAGCTGCAAGTGTCTTATTGCAATTAAAAGAGTTGAATCTTGGAACGGCTAAATCAGTTTTACTTCTGCGCGGAGTGACCCCGCAAGCAAAAAGTCTTCAAGCCGATCTACGTTTTGATGAACGCCGTTTTAGCACTGTAAATAAAGCCATATGTGATATATCTATCACATACGCCCCACCTAAAATTGGTTTATCTGCTACTTCAGGAATGAAGACTCTGCTTATAAGGCTTGAAAATGGGGAGTGTGGAAATATCATAGTTACCACAGCAGTTAATATTGATAATGCCTTATTCGCAGTCCATAAGATACGCGATGCTTATGAAGGTATTCGCTTTACCTGCCCCAGTTTTAACTTACCTCGTTTATGCGGCAACGAAAAACAATGGGCGCAATTGCTTACTGAAATTAATCAAAAAAATGGATCATTTGAAGAAGTTCTTGAACAACATGCCTTTGGCGACGGTCTTGAAGCAAATTTTTATGGCCGATTTACTGGAATCGAATACAGAAATTGGTTATACTTTCTTGCACTAAAAACAAATATTCCCACGATGCCAAACTGCTACTTGCGTTTTGTATTAGAAAAAACAAGTCAATTTGATGCCTTCAAGTTTAATGTGTTGAATGCGATTATAGACGTGTCCCCCACGGACAAACACTTCAATGCATTTTATTTGGAAAGGAAAATGCTTGTAATAAGATTTCCTGAATCAGATATAGCTGATTTCGTTGTTAACAATCGAAAAAACGCGAAAGAAAGCATCTACAGATTAACTGACAATACCAAGATTGAACGCGAAGAAATAATTGCTTGGACAGCTACAAACGGGATTCATTCGCAACTTGCTATAGTATATCCTGCCCTGTCAGCTTACTTAAACCAGTATGTGTTTAACTGCGGTGAATTGTCAACTTTACTTACTGATTACTTCGAGTCGTATAAACGTCAGAAGGTTACTAACCGACTCGAAGATGATTTTTTAGTAAAAGTCGAAAATTTGGCTCAGAACCGAAGATTTAACCGTTTACCAGCTAGGAATGAAATTATCGATGAACTGAAAAAAGAGGATTCCTATCTATTTTGGCTTGATGCGCTTGGTGTTGAGTATTTGGCTTTCATTTCTGACTTGGTTCGTGTCCGTGGCTTGTCTATTTCCATAAAGATCGCTCGTGCAGAGCTTCCTACGATAACATCCGTTAATCGTGAATTCTTTGATAACTGGAATGGAAGCAGAAAAGAAAAAAGTGATGAACTTGATGTAGTAAAGCATAGCGACACAAGCGGCTATAACTATCAGAACAACGAATTTCCTATCCACCTAGCAAAGGAGCTTGACATAATTGTAAAAGTGGTAGATAAAGCTGCTACTGAACTTGCCTTAAGGCACTACAAGCGTTTCTTTATAGTCAGCGACCACGGAGCAAGCCGTCTTGCTGTTTTACGCCGTAAAGAGGAAAAGTATGAAACTGACACAAAAGGCGAGCATTCTGGTCGATGCTGCAAATTGTTTGAACCATATGATCTGCCTTTTGCTGCTCAAGAAAATGGATATCTTGTTCTTGCGGACTATGGGAGGTTTAAGGGAAGTCGCGCAGCCAATGTCGAGGTCCATGGCGGAGCTTCTCTTGAAGAGGTCGTTGTCCCAATAATAGAGTTAACCTTGAAGAACGGCAGCATAACCATTTCACTAGTAGAAAAGAGCGTAGCAGTTGATTTTCGTACTGGAACTGTAATTACACTGTTCTCTTGTACAGCATTGAAGAACGCTTTCGTCCTATTAAAAGGCAAACGTTATCCCGCGACTAAACTAGACGACAACCACTACAAGGTAGCACTGCCTGATATACAACGCACAGGTGAATATCCCGCTGACGTATATGAGGGAGATGATTTAGTCGGAAAAATACTGATTAAAGCACAAGGTAAGAGTGGCAAAATCAACAATGATTTTGACGTTCAATTTTAGGAGGTAATTCTGATGATTGATAAGTTGAGAAACTGCTTTGACGATATGGTAGTATACAAAGACCTTAAAAAGAGTAACTTTTTTTCCGCATTAAGCCTTCCATCATTTATGCGCGACTGGCTTCTGAAGAAGTTTGAAGATGAAAATGGTGTATTTAATCCTGAAGAGCTAGTTCGATTCGTGCGAACCTATTTACCACGTAAAGATGACTGGACAGCTATTAAAAACAAAGTAATCATCGAAAACGAACGAGTGAAATTTCTTGCTAAGGTCTCAGTAGACATTGATATAAAGACAGGTGAGGTATCTTTTGCTCTTCCTGATTTTGGACTGCTAAGCAAAGACACCATCATTGAGGATCTTGTGTGGGATTCATGTAAAACTGATTTGGTTCGCGGTCGAGAGACTTGGGGCATGGTGGAAATTGGTTACAGGCCTCAAGACGATTACTCTTCGGACTTTTCTCGGAACAAAGCAAAAAGCACAAACAGAGGGAAAATTAAACTGACTTCTTTCAAGTCCTTCTGCCCATACACGATTGATATTGAGTACTACAAAGATGCCCGTAGGGAGTTCAGTACGTCAGAATGGATTGATGTTTTATTAGGTGCGGTGGATTATAATGCGGGAGGCTATCTCGGCAATGAAGAAAAGAAACTTACAATGCTGACTCGACTGCTTCCATTCGTAGAAAAACGACTGAACCTGATTGAACTTGCTCCCAAGGGAACAGGCAAATCCTATATGTTTGGTCGCATAAGTCGATTCGGATGGCTTTCAAGCGGTGGTGTTATGAGCCGTGCAAAGATGTTCTACGACATCTCAAAACGTACTGAAGGTCTTGTTTCAGGCAATGACTTTATAACGCTTGACGAGGTGCAAACAATCTCATTCACCGATGTGGATGAGATGAGAGCCGCCCTCAAGGGGTACCTCGAATCCGGCGTTTTTACAGTTGGAAACTATGAGGGAATCGCATACGCAGGCGTTATCCTTTGTGGAAACATAAAGCAAGAAACAATGGATGCTGATGGTTATAGTAATATGTTTGAAGAGTTGCCTGCTGTATTCCATGAATCAGCCTTGATTGAGCGTTTCCATGGTTTTATTAAGGGTTGGAACATTCCTCGCATGAATGATGACTTAAAAATTTCAGGATGGGCACTAAATTCAGAGTATTTCTGTTCGGTGCTCCATGAACTTCGTGATGATATGAGCTACCGTGCCGTTGTAGATGAACTCATCGAAGTCCCTGAAGCTGCAGACACTCGGGATACCGAAGCAGTGAAGAGAATTGCTACAGCCTACTTAAAGTTACTCTTCCCTAACGTAAATGAGCCAGGCGACATTCCAGTACGTGAGTTTAAACGCTATTGTCTTGACAGAGCACGCAAAATGAGAGACACTATAAAATATCAACTTGGTGTTCTTGATAAAGAATACAGAGGAAAAGACATACCTTCGTTTAGCGTTAAATCTCATTACGAAATGCAGGAGGTTTAACGGTTGAACGATAAAGATTGTTATGTATGCGGCAAAGAAAATCTAAACAAAAACGAGATAGGTCTTACGAAAAAATTGCTAAGTAAAAATGCTAGGACCTATTTCTGTTTTGCCTGTCTTGCTGAGTATCTTGAAGTAGATGTTGAATTTCTTTTAGTAAAGATCGAAGAGTTCAAAGCTCAAGGCTGTGAATTATTTTGAAAAGAGTGAACGTGTGATTTACGCCGACAATGCAGCTACGACAAAGATATCTGACATAGCATTTGAAAAAATGCTCCCTTTCCTGCGAGAGCAGTACGGTAATGCCTCCAGTCAGTATATACTTGGCTCTAAAGCGAAACTTGCCGTTGAAAATGCCAGACAGCAAGTGGCAACCTTTATCGGTGCAGAAACGTCTGAAATTACTTTTACCTCTGGAGGATCCGAAGCGAATACTTGGGTATTGCGAGGTATCTCGGATCTATACGATAACAAGATTATTCACATTATTACCTCGTCAATTGAACATCATTCCGTTTTGAATGCTTGCCATGCACTCGAAAACAAAGGGATAGAAGTTTCTTATCTACCCGTGGATAGAAAAGGACGGGTCTCGCTTGTCGATGTTAAGAAGGCAATCAAGCCAAACACGAAGCTCGTTTCTATAATGCTAGTAAATAACGAGATAGGAACCGTTCAACCGGTCGCTGAAATAGGCTGCTATCTTTACAAAAAAGGTATTCTTTTTCATACAGATGCTGTCCAGGCTGTTGGGCATATCCCAGTAAACGTCAACGAACTTCAAGTTGATTTTTTGTCGGCTTCAGCCCATAAGTTCAACGGTGCAAAAGGAACGGGATTTCTTTATAAGCGTTTAGGACTAAACCTACCAGCGATGATATTCGGAGGAGAGCAAGAACACGGTTCTCGTGCCGGAACAGAAAATGTAGCTGGAATAGTCGCATTAGGTTATGCACTTGAGGAAAGTGTGGCTGAAATGCAAAACACAGCAACACGGTTGAAAACAATGGTTGACAATACTGTGAGGGGAATTCAGAAGGTCATTCCTTCCGTTAGAATAAACGGGGATGAAGAGAACCGTCTGCCGGGAACGGTAAACCTCAGATTTGATGGTGTGTCAGGCGATTCACTAACGAACATTCTTGATATGAAAGGTGTTTGCGTTTCTACAAGTTCCGCGTGCAATTCCGGCAAAGATGTCTCGTCTCATGTATTGTTCGCATTGGGGCTTTCAGAAGAACAAGCAAGGTCGGCGATTCGCATTTCATATGGAAAGTATAACACCTTTGAAGAAGTGGAATATGTCGTTTCGGCTATATGCGATGTCTACAACAAAATTAAATCAGCCATTTGAATCAGCTAGAGTGAGCAAAAATACTATCTTTAAGTTATGAACACGTTATACTGATTATATCGACTTGTTCCCCAGAATCGATTAAATCTAAAAGACACTTCCGACATATTCCCCCGTACGGAAATTACCCCTAAAAACCTCTATCGATTTTCTTCCGCAAGCTGTTGACATCTATATCGCCGAATAAGCCCTTGAAATTATCTTCATTGTCAGAGGCTCTTGCCGATACTTCGATATTTTTAAACACCCTTGCAAGCGTTTCGTTTAAGTTTGCGTCACTCGCTGCCCGTTTGCGCACGTTTTCAAAAAGTTCGCTTGGCAGCATAAAAAAGCCTTTAGTTTCAACAAGATCTGTACGAGCTTGCTCGGCCGACTCGTCGGTCAAATCGGCATAACTAAAGGATGTATCTCCGGCAGCCCATTCATCGGAATTGATGTATCTGGTAAGGTTCTCTGATATATAACGATAAAACAATATGCCTAAGACATATTGCTTGAAATCCCAGCCGTCTACGCTGCCTCGCAAATCGTTTGCGATACTCCAAATGGTGCGGTGAAGCTCGGCTCGCTCTTGCTCTTTTCTGTTATCAGCCATTTTTTGTGCTCCTTGCTTTTGTTTTTGTCAGTGCGGGGTTATTTGGCTTTTTAATAGTTAATTTTGGCTCATTATACAACAAATTTCCCAATGAAGTCAAACTTCCCGATGGCACGTCTCAAAATGCAAAAAACAAGTCGTGTGAAACGGAAAATGAGCGTTTCAATAGGCTGTAGTCTATTGATACACATAGTACAGACTTTCCTACAGACTCTAGATTTATTTGCGCAAAGGAAATGGGCTATTGAAATAGCGATTCCTCGTCTTCATCACATATAGCTTGTTTCGATCCCTTGTAACATTATAAACTCGAAACAAACTTTCTAATTTGAGTAAAAGCAGATCGCCTTTTTCTGTCCTCTGCTTGAACTCGACTAAGTCGCTCTGAAAGCCAGTCGAAAGCGGAAACGCTAATCCCTGGTGCAACAAACAACCATGGTTGATTATTAACATCAATATTCATTAACTCTTCCTTAGTCTTGTAAAGTTCCTGCGTTAGCACAAAGTCATTCATTCCCGGCAAATCTTTATGATGTAACCTTGCAAACTCCTGAATACTATAAGTCACATCCGGCAGTCTATATCTAACTCTGGAGATGTGAAGTTTTTTTTGATTCATGCTATATTCTTACACTCCTATCTTTATTTTAATCGCGATATTTCCCTTAATATCGACTTTGATTTCAACAATTGGTTTTTTGTCTACAGAAGAAAAACTTTTTGTTTCAAGTATTTCTTGTTCCTGCCATTGATAGAATTCTTTTTTAGGAACTATTATAGCGGGGAAATCCGTACTATGAACGAGCTTATACGCCTTTGTTTACTTATTTTTTGTAATTTTGCAATCTCGCTTCACTGTAAAATTCTGAGCAATAAGGATTAATCATACTGACCTCCTTTCATTTCGCTTTGTCTCCCTATTACTTAATAAGACAGGACAGAAAAAACAAATAAATATTTTGAAACTTCTGTGCAATATAAATAGTTTAAAATTGGTCAAAGCCGGACAACTAACTATCACCAGGTGATACAATATTAGTACTCTTGGTGACGTCATAGATTTACGGTGTTCTGTAATTTTACCCCCTCCTTAAGCCAATTACCCACTTGTCTGCACTTGAGCTTGTAGGTCAAAACTTGTGAACTTCTTAGCTCTTGGCATATCTAATGTAGTATCAGATATATACACAATGATCTTAGGACTTTACACATTTTTTTTAGTTTTGTTTCGGGCTTATTAAAAGATTGAATCTTTCACAAGATTGTTCAGGGTATATTCCTGTTCGATGTTGTGGGCATAAGTTACTCTATTCTGCAAAAACTTTATCGTTCTAATGTTTTTGCTAATTTTGTTATAAGTGTCAGCAAGAAATGATACGGAGTTCAAAGCAAAATAATTTCGTTTTGATTTTGAATTATTGCTTTAATTTTTTAATCTTTGGTTTACGAAAATCGCCAAACGAGAAATGCTTTTTTTAAGGAGCCTGAAAAAAACCAAACGGAAAGTTAGTTTAAGCTCAGTTTAGCTTTTTTGCTTATTTTTTTCTCTATTGGCAAAAAAATCGGATTTTTTGAGCCAAACGGAAAAGTACATTTTCAAACCATAAGTTTGAATCGAAATTAGCAAAAGGCCAAAAATATATGCATATTTTATTTTCGCACTTCGATACGAAAGTCGGGAATAACGAAACTCACTTAGCCATACAATGATCAGTTGTACCACCTAAAATTATAAAGCGATCAAGTATGCTCATTTCGTTTGTCTTCCGATTTGATTGCACTGTTCTATATCTATATTAAATGTAATAGGTTTTTCGGAAGATGTTTCCCTTAAGTTAGGCCGGGCATATCGTAATAAAAGACCTGTTTTTAGTCTTTATATTTGAGTTTGGCGGAAATTATTTTTTTAATGAAAGAACTCACCGTTATCATTCTATTAGCTCTTTTTTGCACGAGCGTCTTACTTTTTTGGTCAACCTGTCTTTTTAATCGTAAATCCTTTTTCTTGTATAATGTTGTATGCGTAAAGAATCATCTGACCTGCAATATTCATATTAAACAGTTTTGTTGCAAGCAGGTTACTCCGGCTCATTATTTCTGCGATGTACATAAAATAAAGCACTTCATCTGAAGTGGTAAGACAACCCGTTGTCTCACACCATAATTTTACATTTTCGTCGAAATCGAGGGAAGACAAAGAATTTTCTGCAAAAATCTCAAAATCTTTAAGAAAAAACTCGGCATCACGCTCGGAGTGTTTAATGAAATTCTCCCGGACAGCACAAACACCTATCCGGCTAGCAAGCGCTCTCTTGTTCCAGAGGTTTTTAAGGAATTTCCTCTGCTGGTTATTTATGCTTCGCTCCATTCTTTCAAGCGATATTTTTCTTTTAATATACGGAACGTCGAACTCCTCTGCAACTTTACTAACAAAAGCATTCTCGCCTAGTGTCATATCTTTTTTTATGAGTACTCTAAAGATCTTTTCACTTAATAATAAAAAAAATAACATTGTTCTTTCATAAAATATAATATGCAGAATTAAAAATATTGGCGAGATAATCATGATATATAACAAAACATAAGTGGTATTCAACATTGCAAACAAACCTCCCGTTTCTATACTCTAATAAAGAATTTCATATACTCAAGTTTTATAAATTGCACTGATTTATAGTTTACCATCATATTCTATGTTTGTAAATCTCAAACAAATCCAGACTACTTATGATCCGATATTTTAAATGCTTTTTATGCTATTCACCCTTGACAATCTAAAGAAATAAGTTGATAATATCTTTAGATTAATCAAGGAGGTGAATCCGATGCCTAATATTAGATCTAGCACAGATTTAAGAAACAACTATAACGAAATCTCAGCATTCTGTCATGAAAGCAGAGAACCAGTCTTTATTACTAAAAATGGGCAGGGCGATTTGGCCGTTATGAGCATTGAGACTTATGAAATGTTAAGCGGTAAGCTCGAATTATACCATTTGTTAGACGAAGGCAGAGCCGCTGTGAAGAATGGGAGAAAGCGCCCGCTCGAAGATGTTGTGCAAAATATCAGGAAGGAAATATCTGATGGCACATTATAGGATTGATGTATCGGAACCTGCCGAAAATGATTTGCGTAATATTGTCCGATATATTTCTGCCCGGCTCTTTGCACCTCTTAGTGCAGCAAATATGATGGACGCAATAAAAGAAACATTAAAAAGTTTGATATTAATGCCACAAAGAAACCCTAACGTTAATGATAAGCGGCTTTCAATGATGGGCTATCATAAGCTGTCAGTAAAGAGCCATATAGTTTTCTTCACAATTGATGAGAAGTCAAAAGTCGTTAATGTGGAAAGAATACTGTATACAAAACGCAATTGGCATCGCTTCCTGTGATAGTAAACGTTTTTTTAAATTCCAAACATAAAAAGGAGGTAAAGAATGTATATTGAATGGACGCCTAATAAAGTAGCATCGCTAAGCATAATCCGAAAAACATCCAAGCTTCCTTTTGAGGTTGGTGTTGTTCTTGGATTATATAATGATGGCTATACTGTGCTTGACTATAAGTTTGATACAATTTACTCGACAAAAATTTCATTTGCCTGTTTGTTAAGCCTGATTGGTAAAAAAGACATCAAAATAGTTATTGTCCACAACCATCCTTCAATACCGTTTGAGAGTAACAGTTTCCCTTCAGAAGCCGACATTCGCTCAACATTTGTACTTAGAAAATTTTGTAAATTATTGCGCATTACGCTTTTTGATTCAATAATTGTCAGCCGGAACAATGAGTATTTCTCCTACCGAGAAAATAACGCTCTATCATAATTGTATTATAACCGTAACTCCTTTTCCTTGGCGCATTATTATTTTGTTTAGCATAGTAATATTGTGTTGAAATTCAAAGTAAAATACTTTTTTAACAACTTAGAATAGCCATGATTATGTTTCTTGCCGAAAGATCGATTACGGGGCAGCGTAGCGCTTCTGAGGAAGATCCATTTATGATGTGGATTGAGAATAGAATCCAGAGATAAAACAATAGCATCTTAAAGATACCGGTTTATGGTTTAACAAGGTCGACGGTGCAGATTTAGGTTAGAATTAAAGGTGGAGAGGTATGATATTGGGGCAATGAGTAACCGGATTGCCTGAATAACTAATTAAGATAAGAAATGTATAGGGTTAGGGGCTTGGCTAAGGGGTTTTTGTTTGATGGAAGGTTTGATGTCAGAAGGATAGAGCCTACGGACGGAATCGGGATACAGAGCTGAGGGCGGTAGATTTTGCCGTTTGGAAGGAAGTTGACTGGATTTTGGTCAGACAGGGTTATTGATGTTGAAACGGCTTGGCCGGCGTCGCAGCTGGACTTCACCAGTGAGTCTTCACAGCCATTTAACTAGAATTCCAAAAGCTTATTATTAAAACTGGGCTAAAATATTGGTGTTCAGAGGGAAATTGGGAAGTTCTTGTCAGACGAGATATTGAAAAGCTTGGATGTATGAGCTCGTAATGAGGAGGAAGGATAAATAACAAAACGCATGATGCATGCGAGGACTGAGGCAGGCGGATTCCGCCGTTTGGTCAAGAATCGGCGAGATTTTAGCCAAACGACAGCTGTCTTTTAATTGTTTAAAGTTTGGCTAGGCAGGTTCTTCTCAGACAAGTGGTTTGATAGCATAATAATCGATTGTTCCATGAGTGGCTGCACCCAGTAATTAAATAAATCTGCTTAATATAGGATAGTTTTAGAATTGTTTTTGGGTAAAAAGAGCACGGTCAAGCCCTTTTTTCTTGTGCCGGTGAAGTACTACCACTTTATCGCGGTCGAAGCGGGAAGAATACGAAAAAGTGTTGGCCGATTGGGTTATGGCAATAAAAATATTACTTATTTTTTGTTTTTACCAGCATTCCCTTATTTTAATAAACCATATTAAAAATTACACAACTTTTTTATGTACGCAAAAGAACACGTGATGAGCCCTCTTTTCGCAGAAAACCGAAACCGTTGTATGACCGGATTCGGTTTTAGTCTTACTTAAGGCGGCTTTAGCCGTGCAAAACTTCGCGGCCGCTACAATTGTTTTTACAAATGTGTCTTCTCAACAGCCGCTCCCTTAAGCGCAAGGTTTGCACAACTGTTTTTGTGAACATGAATTAGGAGAAGGAGTTTGTGAGGGATAGGCTGAAACAGTTAGACTTAATATTTGAGTAGAGAATAACTTAATTGTCTGAATAACTAATTATAATAGAAAAGATATGGGGTTAAGAGCTTGGCCGGTATGTTTTCGTCTAGCTGGGGGTTGAATCGAAAGGGAGGTTTGAGCGATTAAAGAAGTCAAGGATTTCGCCGTTTGTGCAGGAATTGACCGGATTTTAGTCAGACGGGAGTTTGGTAAGCCTTGAAGATGAGCCATTGCTGTGCGAACGCCAAGTGTAAGACAGGTGGGTTTGTAAAACTAAAATAAATTTAGTTAGAGTAGAAGATAGTTAGGGTCTGACATTTGGTGATGAACTAGTTTGCTTGCCTGAATAACCAATCATAATAAATAAGATGTGGTTGTTGTGGGCTAGACAGGTAGGTTTTTGTTTGGTGGTGAGCTTTTGTCAGACGGATAAAATTAGCGGACGGAATCGGGATACAGGGCTGAGGGTGGCAGATTTTGCCGTCTTGGCGGGAGTTGGCTGAAGTTTGGGTAGACAGGAGATCGCTAAAGCATGGAGATATGAGCCTATAGGCGAGGAAGAGTGAAAATACGCAGATGTGCGGATGCACGCCAAAGTAAAGGCATACGGGTTTAGGCATCCAGGTGAGAATCAGCCTGATTTTAGCCAGACGGGAGGTTAGATGCCAGAGCTCGATGTGGACTGCTAATCAAAATCTATCTGACAGATTGAAGTTTAATTGAGAATTAGTTAAATTTTTAACAGACGAGGGTTTGTAGAAGTTTGAGTTTAATAGTGATTTGGGACATTTGACAAGGGCTTTTGATATAATGTGACAGGGTTTCTAAATTTCTAAAAAGGAGGCTTTTATGTTTAAGATTGGCTTGGATTTGGGTTATGGGTATATTAAAGGGGTTAATGAATCCGGACGGGAGGTGTTGTTCCCATCGTTAGTATGTGATGCATATCCTAGAATGTTAACCGGACTTTTTGGAGGTGGTTATGGAAATATAAAGGACAACCTTCATCTTGTTGTTTCAGATGGGTCGTCTTATGAAATATTTGTGGGGGAATTAGCGCAACGTGAAGGCAGGAATGTATCATTTGTGTTTGACGAGGACAAGATGGCGCATCCAACAACACGGGAACTTCTGGCTGCGGCTTGTTTTTTGTTGTTTCCGGATGGTCATGTCCCGGTTCATTTGGTTACCGGGCTGCCGCTTGATCAGTATTCGCACAAAAAAGACGAATTCAAACAAATGCTCAGCAAGTTTAATGTTACTGTACGCCACAAAGATTCCCAGGAAAGTAAACGTATAAGTTTTGCCAAAACAACTGTTTTCCCACAAGCTGCGGGTTCTGTTTATCATGCGGTTTGGGAGGAACGAAACAAGTATTTGGTCAAAGGCAGTTATCTGGGATTGATTGATATTGGCTTCAAGACAACTGATTTTATAACCTTCGTAGTCGAGGATAAGCTTGTACTTAGAGAAGATTTATCGGGAACTATAGACACAGGGATGTCGGTTGTACAGACGGTTGCCGACAAATTATTTACAGCAAAAAGTGGCAGTAAAATTGATATACCAGAGCTGATGCGATTAGTTGACAATGGAAGGCTTGTGTTTAAGGGAAAAGAATTAAACTTCTCCAAAGAAATCGAGGATGTCAAATACGATCTGGCGAAAAGCATTAAAAATAGACTCAAAGGTGCGTGGGGCAACGAGATCCGCTCTATTACCAATGTGTTCCTTGCCGGTGGTGGAGCTGTTACTCTTGAGCATATGCTAACAGACATACATCCAAGTACAATAACGATTAAATCTCCTCAATTCGCTAACGCCAAAGGCTTCTTGAGGGTTGCCGAGATAGAGGGAAGAAAGGCCGCAACAGGCTAAAGATTGTACAGTCTGCTAACACCAATTTCCCTAGCGGTTACTGGTATATTTTAGGTTATTTTTAACTTTTGTTATACATCACCTGCTAACACTGTTATTTCGCTTGGTTGTCAGTAAATTGAGGTGTTTTTTAGTATAATGTATAACATTAATAATCGTAAAGGGCTATAAAATGTATAACATATTTGTTTTTTATGGTCTGTTTTTGGCTTAACTGTGAGGAAAATTAGTGTTAGCAATTTATGTATAACATTTTTCAATTTTAAGGCTTGTTTTTGTTGATATATCAAGCATATTTAATGTTAGCACACTGAAGGAGGGGTTTGTCATTAGTTACTATGATTTCAGGATCGGAAAGGAGGACGAAAACTTAGAGGTGTTGCTAAGTTCTATGTCCCCTTCTAAGAGAAGTCAATATATGAAAGACGCAATTTTGTTTTATGCTGGAATCGGAAATGAGATGAAACAGCTTAACAGCTACATCAAGCAGATGCTTGACGGTGATTTTGTGCGTATGGATGCAAAGAATGTAAAAGGCGACGGTTTAAAGGAAGCTGACAACAATGACATTCTTGAATCCAGTCTTGATGATATGTTTAACTTTAAAGGTTGCTAATAAGCAAGACAGAAAAAGAGGCGGACTTGAAGCGTATGTTGCTCAGGTACCGCCTTTTTTGCGTTTTTTAGATAATCCTGACAGGAACTCCCGCTTTAATATAACAATCGGTGCACAAGAATTGGTCTGTACTAGGGTCGTATGTCCCCTCTTCTTATTTTACATAGTCTTCCGGCGTAACATTTTCTCCGATTGCTGCATAACGGTATTCAGCTATTTCGTGCGGTTGTTTGCCACAGCCTCTGCATTTTAACATTAGAGCCCTCCTTGATTTATTTTAGATTCCTGACAAGCGTTTATACAAAAAGATGCTAAAGAAAAACAAAAGATTTTATTGATTTAGATTTCAAGGGCGAATGAAAAATTGTAACAAAATTATAGCCACTAGGAAGCGTTTTAACGGTGTTTTTTATTGGAATAAGTAGAAAAGGTTAAAAAGGTTTCTGGGGGCGTTTTTTGTTATCCTGGGAAGCATTGATTGCGAGCAAGACGGGTGAGGTTTGCCATAGCTTAAGACGTAAGCGCATGGCGACGGGTTTATTCGGGTACAGAAGAACCAATTTGCCTGACTAACTATTTATGATAAATAAGATATATGGGCTGGGGGTTTGACTGGCGGGTTTTCGTCTGGTGGTATGGTTTGCAGACAGGCTAAGGCTTTTGGTGGCTTAAACGGGCGTTTTGTCGTCTAAGCGAGGATTGGTTTGAGGTTTGGCAGACGGGAGGCTGTTGCGACTTGAGGGTATGGGCACATTCGGGCGAACTTAATCTAGGCAAAGAGGAGTTTAATAGTCTGACTAACTATTTATGATAAATAAGATATATGCTTCTGGGGCTGTTGGCTGGCGGGTTCTCGTCTGGCGGGGAGTTGTGTCTGGCGGATAACTGGGTAGATAGCTAATCAACGCACGCCAGAGCTGAGGCAGGCGAGGTTTATCGTTTGGGCGGAAGTTGGCTGATTTTTTGTCAGACGGGATGTTCAGAGGTTTAGAAAGAGGATGTGCGCGGGTGAACTTAATCTAGGCAAAGAGGAGTTTAATAGTCTGACTAACTAATTATCATAAATAAGATATATGCTTCTAGGGCTGTTGGCTGGCGGTTCTCGTCTGGCGGGGAGTTGCCGGACGAAGGCTGCGTGGATTTTGCCAAACGAGGGATTAGCGAAACTTACAAGAAGCAGTTTTTTGCATAATTAGTTATTTATATCAAAGGGTTTGACTGGCGGTTCTCGTTTGGCGGAGAAGTTACCGAGTGGACGCTGGGCGGACGAACACCAGAGCTGAGGCAAGTGGGATTCTGTCGTTTGAACGGAAACTGGCTAGATTTTAGCCAAACGAGAACCCGTCGGCTGTGCTTAATTGGGCGGGTTTTGTCAGACGGGAGGCTGCGTATTGGGGCTTGTAGAGATTAGGTTTTGGTTTGGCGGGACGTGTTATTAGGTTTGTTTTTGGGGATAGTATAGGATAACAG
>Ga0209616_1000092_pt1 | contig 25784 bp, 20 predicted proteins | sample FlocCalmetaG_FD_184153 | JGI IMG/M metagenome (GOLD analysis project Ga0209616, IMG submission 184153) | Freshwater bacterial and archeal communities from Indian Creek, Illinois, USA - Floc-Cal metaG (SPAdes) (version 2) | ecosystem: Environmental > Aquatic > Freshwater > Unclassified ...
AGAGGTGGACTAAGACCACGCGCCTGTCTGGCAGTCAAGAGGTCAACGGTTCGATCCCGTTATGCTCCACCAATAAAACTTATAACGCCAAAGGCCTTGTGCCCTTGGCGTTTTTGTGTTTTCGTGCTCTAGGTTTGCGTTTCCATGGGGCCCCTATCAGCTCTGCTGGTGAGATTGGAACAAGTATTCTGTCCGATGCACGGCACTAGTCCGAACAGGCGCAGCTTGTCTATTCCAATCCCCCCACAGGGCCTAGCATTGAGCGCGCCGGGGAAAATCATTGCGTCACCAGGCCGATACATGGCCTTGTTGGCCATTCGACAATCTCTGCCAAGTTTCGACAGAGGGACGACGGTATCTTTGTCGAAACGTCATCAGGGGTGGCTTCAGCCCACAGTATCGATGGCGCAATTCGTGCCGTAACACTCACTAACACGAGGGAGAAACCCGGAGGATGTGTAATTCTGTATTGCGGTGAGATCCGGCTAAGGGCCTCAATTTCAGGTTGGCAAATCGGGAGGTCCGCAAGTGAATGAAGCAAGTATGCTCCCCTAAGAATTCCTAATTATCCAAGTAGACTATTATCGACGGTGCATCTCATGAGCGAGGATTAGAAGTTGGCTGGTTGTATCTTGCGCTTGCAAAACAACTGTCTAGTCAGCGATATGCTGGGGAGAGCCACTATTGGTTGACATCAGTGGCGCAAAGGCATTGCTGGCATTTACGCATGTTAACGATATGGCGGCTGTAGATGCAATTAGTGCCAAACCTGAGAGGTAGACCCTTTGCGCAGGGGGGACCAGAGGAGTGGTGTGTGGGTTGTGCACAGACCATTTGCGGGAGGCAGATCTACGGTGAAGATTCAAAGAAGTGTCATATTGTCCGCAAACTTCACGGCATAGGATATGGCGGATAATAGGCTGGCATGACTGGCTGTTCCCTTATAAGCAATATCCATTGCGGTGCCATGGTCAACTGAGACCCGGATAATCGGCAAACCGAGCGTGACATTGACTCCCGACACTGATTCCCATTTTTTCTCATGTCTATTATATATAAATCCTTCCATCTTTAGCGGGATATGGCCCTGGTCGTGGTACATTGCAACAACTATGTCGTACCATCCGCCTCGGGCTTTCGGGAATACTGTGTCAGGCGGGACAGGGCCTTCTACGTTCAGACCTTCTTTCCTTGCCTGTTCAATAGCAGGTATGATTTCGGTAATTTCCTCGGTGCCAAACAAGCCAGCTTCCCCGCTGTGGGGATTGAGACCGGCCACCCCGATGACAGGCTTTTCTATTCCAAGGGTTTTGCATGCTTTATCTGCTAGGCGAATGACTTCGTAAACACGCTGCTTTTTCACCCGCTCACACGCCTCACGCAAGGAGACATGAGTCGACACGTGAATCACACGAAAGTCGCCATGGGCGAGCATCATGGCGTATTGTGTCGTACCTGTCAAGTGAGCATAGATCTCAGTATGGCCGGAATAAGCGTGTCCGGCTAAGTTAATTGCCTCCTTGCTTAACGCGTTGGTGACTGTTGCGTCAATTTCGCCGTGCAACGCTAGTCGAATAACTCTCTCCACATATCGAAACGCAGCTGCCCCGTTGGCTGCAGTGAACTTGCCTATGTCCACCTGGTCCATGGAAATTGCACCTAGGTCCAACACATCAATAATCCCGTGCTTGAACCGTGCCTGCCTTACGCTGCTGACCGCATTTATCGTAACATCATGGCCACCGACAACTTTTACAGCCTCTTGCATTACTGCGGCATCACCAATGATAATCGGCCGGCATTTCTCATAGAGTGAGGCTTCACGCAAAGCCTTGACTGAAAGCTCAGGGCCTACGCTTCCAGGGTCGCCCATAGTTATGCCGATGATTGGCTTGCTCTGTTCCATAATACGACACCTCCCGCAAAATGCCTCTAGGTTCCTAATGAAACGGCTGTTATGATAATCATAATAGTACCTATCGACTTCCATTGCAATCTGTTGACTGGACAAGTTTGTTTATTGATGAAACACTTATAGTATTGGAGGCGAATGGCGTGAGGAAGCTGAGGATATTGGTTGTTGCCCCATATCCGGGGCTCAGAGACATGTTCATCAGTATTGGGCAAGAGCGTGATGATTTGGAAATTGTGGCCTACGAGGCCGATTTGGAGCTCGGTGCGCGTCTCGTGAGCCAGCTTGACGAGTTTGAGTACGATGTAATAATATCTCGTGGCGGTACAGCAATGCTTATCCGGCAAGCAACCCAACTGCCAGTAATCGAAATAATGCTTTCACCCTACGATCTCATGGGGGCCATGAAGTTAGCCGAAACCCACCCGGGCAAATGTGCTATCGTGGGTTTCCCCAACATCTGCAAAACGGCCAAGGTCGTACGCGATATCCTGCAGCACGATATAGCAATTGTGGAGATTGATAAGATAACTGATGCCCACCATGCTATAAAATGCCTAGCAGAGGATGCGTTTACCGTGATTGTGGGGGATACAATCTCATCGTCCGAGGCGGAAAAGCAGGGTCTGAAAGCCGTTCTCATTACTTCATCACGCGAGAGCGCGATAGCGGCTGTGGAGGAAGCCGCATCCTTCTACCAGCACATTGAGAGGATGAGGGAGCAGAACGAGATGTTAAACCAGGCGATCCACTTGTCTGGCGGCGAAGTAGTCGTTTTTAGCGAGGATATTCCCATTTTCAGCAACATTAAAAAAGATAAGGACTTTGTCTTGGAAACTACCCGGAGGATGAATCCATTTGTGATAAGAAACAATAGACAAGTCATTTTCCAAAAAGTGGGCAATCGGGCCGTCAAATTTTCCGGCCATTTACGGCAGATAGACGGCAAAAATCATTGCATTTACTTGATACAAACTGTCGATCGGAGTGAGCACCATATCATTCCCGGCGTGTATGCTATCTCAAAGGAAAATTTGCCCAGTGGATACTTTGGTTTGGACGTCAGCTACGATTCCAAGCTGTTGCATGACATAGAACATTGCCGTAGCAGTAGCTTGCCGGTAGTAGTTGCGGGCGAAGGTGGGACTGGGAAAGAGCGCGTGGCCAAGATGTTAGGTTCATGGCGTGGGAAGAACTATTGTATCGATTTTGATGAGCTAGACAACAAGGGATTTGCCTATCTTGTAGAAAATTCTGATTCATTTCTGTTGACGAACGGAAATACCGTATGTTTCCGAAACATCCAAAGCGTAGCGGAAGAGCGACTACAGAAATTACTTAGCTATATCGAGAGCAGTCGACTGCATCATAGGAACCGCTTGATTATGACATTGACTACAAACATCTCTGACCTGCACCGTAAGTTTGCATATCGTATGTTCAATAGTCGCATGCCCTGTCTTACCATAAAACTGCCTCCCTTGCGGGAACGGGCGGATGATATTCCTGAGCTGATCGTGGCGTTCCTGCGCGAAATTAACGTTGTACGGGGACTTAATGTGCTGGGCTGTGAGCAGAAAGGCATTGAGTTGCTAAAGGAGTTCCAGTGGGAGTATAATCTGGGGCAGCTGAAACGAGTGTTAAGCACCCTTGTTTCCATCAGCAAGGGCTCCTACATTTCGGCGCAGGATGTGAAGCGGGTGCTTGAAAACGAAGCATGTAAACAAACATGCACCACAGCTGGGTTTGTCAGTGTAAATATTAACCATTCCATGGAAGAGATTACGCAGGGGATTCTTTTAGCGGTGCTGCGTGAAGAGGGCATGAACCAAACAAGGGCCGCCAAAAGACTAGGTATCAGCCGCACAACCTTTTGGCGGATGATGCAGAGGGGCGTCAATTGACAATCAGAAATGGATCTCGCGAAAAACGTTTCATAGTGAAACGTTTTTTTTGAATGTAGCCCTGACTCAAAAGAGAGGCTAGTGCTACAATTGCAATAGATTGATGGGCACGCTTGGGGCATGATCTCAGATAAGACTGTAGGGGGGTTGAGCGAGTGCTTCGACTTTTTATTATCGCGGATGACATCACTGGGGCTAACGACACTGGAGTCCAGTTAGCACGGCGTGGCATTGACACAGTAGTTACCTTGGAAGAGAGCGCTGTTGGAACGCGTTCTAAAAGTTACGTTTTGGATACTGAAAGTCGTGCTCTACCGGGAAGTGAAGCTTTTGCCGTCGTAGAGCAGCAAACGAAAAATATTGATTTTTCGGCATTTTCCCATGTGGTCAAGAAAATCGACTCCACCCTGAGGGGGAGTGTTGCGCACGAGGTACTTGCTGTAGACAAAGCCTACGTGAGCGACCTGATAGTCTTTATGCCTGCGTTCCCAAATTTAGGGAGAACAACTGAAAGCGGCGTGCAAATGCTAAATGGAAAACGGGTTACCGAAGCCGAAATAGCCCGCGACCCGAAGACGCCTGTAAAGGAGGACAATCTGCGTAGTATCCTCAAGTCTGTTTACAACGAGGAAGTTATGCATGTCACCTTAAAAGAAATTGAAGAGGGCAAGGTTGACTTTGGGATGGGCAGGGTTTTTACCTCCGATGCGATAACCAACAAGCACATGGAAGCTGTTGTTTTGGCGGCTCTGAAGTCGGGAAGGAAGAGGATTCTCTGGGTTGGCTCGGCCGGAATTGTTGACAGCCTCATGCAAGTGATTGACCCTCAATATCCGGCTCTCGCGGTGGTTGCTAGTGTCAGTGAAACAAGCCGCGAGCAGGTGAGGTACGCCGAAAAAAACGGCGCGACCCTTGTCCTCATATCTTGGCGTGATTTGCTCAACGGTGAATATTCAGGCTATGTCGAACGGTCCACTCAAGCTATAAACGATGGAAAAGACGTGGTGTTGGCATCTGTAGCTTGTTTTGATAGAGCCGAGCTTGTCCAGTCACAGGCCGAAGGTGAGAGGATGGGGTTATCGCCCATTGATGTGAGTAAGAAAATCCAAGTCGGTATCGGCAAAATAGCCGTCGATATTGTGAGCCGTACGAATGTCTCGGGGGTCTTTTTGACAGGCGGGGATACCGCTATGGGGTTCTTTGAGCAGCTTGGCGCCAGGAGCTTTAACATCATTTCAGAAGTACTGATTGGAATTCCCCTCATGAGAATAGTAGACGCAGGCATTGATGGGATGAAGGTCATAACAAAAGCAGGTGCATTTGGCAAGGAGGACGCTATCTCTTACTGCCTTAGAAAGCTAAAAGAAAAGTAACTCCGAAAAGTCGGTGGACCACCACAACGAAGCAGGTAGCATGTGGAAGGGGATGGTCACGGGGGGATACGAAATCAATGTCTTCGGCAATAGCAATAACGAATCAAGTGGAGGAGGAGAAGTCATGCCAATTTTATCAACGGTCAGAAAAATACCGGGCGGATTGATGATTGTACCTTTGTTCCTTGGGATTTTAGTAAATACATTTATACCCGGCGTTATCAACATCGGAGGGTTCACAACCGGGCTTTGGAGAACAGGTGTTCCGGCCATATTGGGATTGTTCCTGTTTTGCAATGGCGCACAGATAAACGTAAAGCAAGCTGGGCAACCGCTCTCCCGCGGTGTGATTCTAACTATTGTGAAGTTTGCTATCGGAGCGCTTATAGGCATGTTAATCAATGCGATATGGGGTCCTTGGGGGATATTGGGGATCACCCCGCTAGCCATTATCGCGGCATTAACCAACTCCAACGGCGGGCTGTACGCCGCACTCTCTAGTCAATACGGGGATGCCAACGACGTTGGTGCCGTTTCAATCCTTTCGGTCAACGATGGCCCGTTCCTAACTATGGTGGCTTTTGGTGCCACAGGGATGGCCAATATCCCGCTCATGTCTCTCTTGGCAGTGATCCTACCTATCGTTGTAGGTTGCGTTTTGGGTAATCTCGATGAGAATATCAGGATTTTCCTTGAGCCGGGCACCAAAATGATCATCCCATTTTTCGCCTTTCCGTTGGGGGCCGCGCTCAACCTTTCGCAGTTGGTTCAGGCAGGTGGCCCGGGCATCCTTCTCGGTCTGCTGTGTGTCGTGCTGACTGGCTTTGGCGGATATTACGCGCTTAAGATTGTTCGACATCCCAATCCGGCAGTAGGGGCTGCAATTGGAACCACAGCAGGCAACGCCGTGGGTACCCCCATGGCTTTGGCCGCTGCTGACCCTGCGTTGGTAGAATTGGCCGCTTCTGCCACTGTGCAAATTGCTGCAGCGATAATCGTAACTGCTATACTGTGCCCTCTTCTTGTCAACTACCTTTACAAGCGCGACAAAGCCAAGACAGGGACATTCGTAGCTGCTGCCTAATCTTAAAAATAGTAAAGAAAGAAGGTGCTCATAATGCTCAAGTTCGCAGTTGTGGCACATGAGAATGACAATGTCGCAACGGCAGTCAAAGAGCTGCTACAAGGTGAATCCGTTAGGCTGGATATCGGCGGTAAGGAGCACAGCGTAACTCTGCACGAAAACGTTGCCTTCGGACACAAATTCGCGATAGCTCTCATACCAAGAGATGGCAAAGTTATTAAGTATGGTGAGGTAATTGGACACGCAACGCAAGATATACCCATTGGGCACTATGCACACGTGCATAATATAGTGAGCGACCGCGGTCGCGGAGACTTGGAGGTAAAAGAGCAGTGAAGCTTTATGGATACAAAAGAGAGAACGGTGCTGTCGGTATACGCAATCACATTGCAATCATCCCTGCTTCAGTTTGCGCACTCGAGGTTAGTAAGCGGGTGGCGGATAATGTGGAGGGTGCCATCTATCTGGAAAATCAGCACGGCTGCTGTCAGATAGGGCCAGACTTAGACTTAACCGCAGAGGTGCTCGTAAATTTAGGTAAAAATCCGAATGTTGGCGCAGCTCTGATTATAGGGCTTGGCTGCGAAGGCGTGAACACAGCAAAGGTAGCAGCAGAAATAGCTACCACCGGCAAGCAGGTGGAGTACCTCATCATCCAAGAGAACGGTGGAACTATGCAAACCCAAGCTCGGGGAGTAACTATTGCGCGTGAAATGGCGACCAGGCTAAGCCAGATGCAGCGGAGCGAAATATCTCTTTCTGACATATTTATGGCAGTGGAGTGTGGTGGCTCTGATACAACCAGTGGCTTGTCCGCAAATCCAGCAGTTGGATATGCTTCAGACAAGGTAGTAGACGGAGGCGGCATCTCCATGGTCTCAGAAACAACTGAATTCATCGGCGCTGAGCATGTTCTTGCTAAACGTGCCGTAAACGAGGAGGTTGGCGCACGCATTATCAAGTTCGTTAAAGACTGTGAAGCCAAAGCTAACTCCATGGGCGTTGACTTGCGCACAGGGCAACCTACGCCCGGCAACATTCAGGGGGGGCTCACTACCATCGAGGAAAAGTCGCTCGGATGTACATATAAAGGCGGCTCTAGGCCTATACAAGGTATGCTGAACTATGCCGATATGCCAGACAAAAAGGGTCTATGGCTCATGGACACTCCTGGTCAAGACATTGAGTCGATTACTGGTATGGTAGCAGGCGGCGCGCAAGTAATTGTTTTCACCACGGGGCGCGGCACCCCAACAGGCTCACCATTAGCACCGGTTATCAAGGTATGCGGTAATTCCGATAATTTCAGGAAAATGCAGGATAACATTGACATCAATGCCGGAACGATAATTGACGGTGAAAAAACCATCGCCCAAGTTGGGGAAGAAATTTTTAGAGAGATTTGCGAAGTTGTGAACGGCAAATACACTAAAGCCGAATCGTTGAAGCACCGTGAATTCGGCATCTACAAAATGATTTCAACTTTCTAGTGGTTGAATTAGGGCGTGCCTGTGAATGCCACGGGGAATGCCAGACTAAGTTTCTTTGGACTAGCATAGTAGTGACAACCTGTAATCGTTAATTAAGCCCAGCCTCTTAAATGCACCTCCCTCATGCGATGCTCTGAGTATCAGATTGTGTGAGGGAGGATTATTATGACCGAAAAAGGTATAGTGCAAGCGTCTGCCAGATTTTGAGGGATGAAAATGTGCCCGTAGAGCTTGCGCTAGAGCGGCAACTCGCGAACAATGGGGGTTACGGATCAATGCTTGGGTTCGCTTATTCGAGAGATGTTACATGCCGGTCTTCACTGTAGAGATGCTGGTTCTCACTATGGGCTTGGCCGCAATCCCACATACTCCGTCGTACCATCTAATCGCTGCATGCAGAAGGGTCCTCCAATGAGGTCCTGTGCTGTTATCCCTAACGCAAAGGGAAAGCAGTTGGGGGGCTTTAGCATATATTCCGTATGGAGCAGGGGAGTTTCCGAAATGGTCAGCACAACCTTTGCTAACCAGAGGGATACTTCCTTGTTTAGCATTACTGAACTAACAGGGCTGAGAAGCCTCTTTTTTTTGTCCACAGCGAGAAGACCCCACTCGCCCATGGTATTGATAACGCGGTTGATGCTAGACGGCAAAGACCCTCTCTGCCCCCACTTTTCTACTGCGCGGCGGAGAACCAGCTTGATTGGGGCTTCGCCCTGCACTTCTATTAACCTGCCGATAATAACTGCTACATCTTCGAACAATGGAAAAGCCATCAACATTAGACCCCAATAGAGAGCCTTAGCCTCAGTAACGGTCAACTTTGGCAGGAGTTTCAGCGCATCGTTCCGCAGTGTCGCATGGGCGGGACTAACTCGGACAAACGAGCGAAGCATGACTGTAGATGTCTTGCGCCGTGTTTCGCTCTGGGGGAGGTCTGTAATCAGGATGACATCCTTAAGGGCAGCTCGAAGCTCGACTTCGTCTATGACACCTGCCTGCATACGCCAGGCGAGATCTTCTGCCCATTTGAGCTTCACGACCCTGTCGAAACCTATTTTTCTATTCATTCTGTTTCCTCTTAATGCGCACGAATGGCACCATGGTTTCCTCAAGTGAGATTCCCCCGTGCACGACGGCCTTTTCGCCATAGGGCAGGTAAGCTTTACCATGCTCTGCCAGTAGGCAGTAGTACCCATCCGGCAGGCCGTGACTTATCCAGGCAATAGATGCAGGGAACTGCTGCTTTGCTTGCTCGAGGAACGTCATGCTGTTATAAACCCTCGCCCTTTGACCTCTTCTGCTAACTAGTACGCCTTGCGATGGCGAACCCTGTCCTGCTGCTTCTACGTAACCGTGGTCACTGGTGAAAAAAACTTCGTAACCTTCATCTAACAGGAGCACCAACAGGCTCTCGATCCAGCCGCTGGATAGCCAAAGTTTAACACTGGAGTGCACGGCCCCGATACCAAGCTGGCTTCCATGAACCACATCGTCTATCATGCGCACTACCAGTGCCAGCGCTTGAGAGCCTGTGGCGGCTCTGACGTGGTCTAACTCCCCGAGGTCTTGGCCTTTAAGCACGCCGCAATGAACACCCTGGACCCCAGACTGGTCCCAGAACTTGGACCAGAGGTTGGGCTCAGCGTGTGTGCTGTTGATGGTTTGTGCGAACCCTTTGGGTGAGCTGGCAGCGAAGATGGCTTGCCGGGATACACTGGTGTTGGTTGGGACCTGCGCCAATACGGAGTTTTCAGACACATCTAACCCCGAAAGGTAGTACCCCAGCTGGTCTCTAATTACAGCCCAGGAATCCCAACTCATGCAATCTAGGACAACAAGAGCTACTCTAGTGTTTCGTTCTTGAACCTGCCTCGCCAAAAAATGAGCGATATGGTTAACAATATAGGGCTGCTGACTTATAGAGCGACTCTGCTGACTGGCGTATTTCTCTAGCATCCACTGCTCAAAGGAGCTACCTATGGATTTTTGGATGTTCTTAAGCCTAGCCTCGAGATTGGTGTCTCTCTGTTTTGCGTAATAGTATTTGAGCAAATCGCCATAATACCTCGCGTGGTGGCCCCACTCGGCAAACGTCGATTCTGCACTCGGGGGCCTATCCTCTAACTTAGCAAGCCGCGCTTCCAGTTGCGCGGTGTCTTTTTCTGGGCCGTGGCTCTTCATGCCATACTGAACCCAGGCTGGCAGTGTTTCGCTTACCTCCCAGTCAATTGGCTCGAGGAATCCTTCAAGGAAGAGGTTGTCGACGTACACACGGATGTCTGAGCTCTCAAAGGGAATGTGGCTACCACTTGTGCCCTTTGCCAGGCCGCGGACGTACTTAACCCATTCCTGTTGTAGCAGATCCATGAAATAGCCGGCCGAAGCTAGCAGGGGTTGGAGTGGGTAGAGAGTCAATAGCCCCTCATGGGTGAGCTCCTTGGCAACCACATCAGCATATACTTGGGGTAGCCTCAGCCCGTTGTAATGAACTCTTATGGCAGTGGCTACGAACCCATGGAGCGAGTTCATGTTGGCTACGCTGCAGTCGAACACCTCTGACATTATGTATTTGACGCTATCTGCGTAGGTCAAGGCGTGACTGGGCTGTTTCTTTTTCCATAGCCTCGGCAAATAATCCCTATCCAGTGTCCTCAGGGTATCTCTGTGCAAGTTCGGGAAGAAAGTCTCAAAGGCAATGGTTAACTCCTGACCAGCCTGCTTCACAAAGAAAGGCACCTGGGGAGCGGATTCTCCCACATATACAATGGCTTTCCGGTCATGCTGCAAACGCCAATCCTCGAAGAAGCGGATTGTTGTAAGCGACGTAGTATGGTGGCACACCATGTATCCACCCTTTTCGGCGAGGATCAGGCTATCTGCAAAGAGCGCTTCCCTGTCGTAAAGGATAACCAGGCGTTTTCCCGGGGGCAGCTGCTCCACAAGCAACTGGGCCCATGTAATATCTGTCATCTGGTCACCACCTTGCAGATGATAATCGGATCTAGAGCTGGCATGGGGTTATGCCTTTCCCCCAGAGACCGCAACCACGCCTCCTGCTCTTTGTGGAGCTCTCTCAAGCGATAGGAACGCACCTGAGAAAGCCCGTGCCGATTGATAGATTCTTCGCGGCGAGAAAACGCATACTCCATCTTCCTCTGTTCACGGCTGATGCGCTCCATATGCGCGGCAACCATCTCGCTGTACACTTCCTCGGCACTCTGTTGTGCTAGGGTATCGAGTGTGCCAAACATCTCGTTTGAAAGAGCAGTGCCTGAATCGTGGCAGGTTATCTGTCCGCCTCCACTAAGGTGGTCCCAAATGCGCTGGGCGGAGGAGCGCAAGTTGCGGCCATCATCATGGAGGAACAAAGGTACAATGCGTGTCATTCTTATTTCACCAGCGGAGAGACTGACACGCCATAGACTCCAGGTGCCTGACAGCCCAAAGCCCAGACTGTTGATATCTAGCAAGGGGAGCGGCGCCCCCGGCAACCAGGGGTGTAGCTTGTCCATTAGTTCGCGAATTCGCGGGTGCTCTAGTGTCGTTAACTGGTCATGGGTGTTGTCTGTTCGAAAGGAGAGCCGCTCCGCCTGAGTTTCACCAGGCCAGACGACTTCGTAGGTTTTCGGCTCCACTACTTTGATTTTTACTCCTTCAGAGGATAAGTAGCTACTAGTCATTTGCTCCACCCAGAAGGGGATGGGGCTCTCCGCAACCTGTTGCGCCAGCGCCGGGGTGAGAGGCTCTGTGTCATAAAGCTCCTGCCGAGTCTGCGCAGCTTGCATGGCTTGCAGTCGGAACTGGTGAAGTAGCTCATCTAACTTGTGCTGGGCTTTGTTAGGGTCAATAATTAACTCCACAAAGAGGCGATCAAAGTCTGCGATCGCCTCTCCCGAGTCTAGAACGTCGCTGGCCTTATCTATCCCGAACTCAGCCAGTATGGCCTCAAGCTTTTCTTCGAGAACCTCCCTTAGCCTGCGCTCGATAGCCTCATCCACAATGAGGTTGTAAGCCCTGACGTCACACGCTTGCCCGATACGGTCAACGCGACCGATGCGTTGCTCGATTTTCATGGGGTTCCAGGGGAGGTCGTAGTTTGCTACCACATGGCAGAACTGCAGGTTAAGTCCTTCGCCCCCCGCATCGGTGGATATCATTAGCCTAGCCTTAGTTCTAAAATCCTCTTGTACGCGCTTGCGCTCGTCAATATCCATGCTGCCATTGAGGGTAACCACAGTGTACCCTCGGGTAGAGAAGAACTCGCGAAGCATCTCCTGGGTAGGAATATACTCTGTGAACACCAGGGCCTTGAGGTTGGGGTCATTTTCCACCGCCTCAAGCGTCCTGATGATATCGAGTAGAGCCATGGCCTTTCCATCAGAAGATGTCTGTAGAGCCCTGCGAGCAAGCGTTAGTAACGACTCTACCTGGGCCTTCTCATCCTGCATGGCCTGCTCCTGGTGACGCTCGATCAATGTCATCATGTCGTCACCCTCTAGCTCCCACCAGTTAGGGGCGATAAAGGCTTGTTCCGACGGGTCAGCCTCAAGGACCGCTAATCGCTTCTCAAGTGCAGTCACTATGGCCGCCGTGCTGCTGGTGACAAGCCGCTGCATAAGCACCATGAGGAAACCGATGTAGTTTCGCTTCTCACGCAGGGCGAGGTTGTAGCCCTTGCGGACATACTCTGTGACTTGCCTGTATAGCTCTGCATGTGCGTCTGTCGCCCACTTTACCTTCACCATCTGAGTGGTTCTTTTCTTAAAGAGGGGCTTGCCATCGACATCAATTGCCTGCCGTTTCTCTGTGCGTATGACATAAGGGGCGACCCGTCTACGACTTACAGACTGAGCATCAGGGAAAGCTTGGCGGTCAAGGAGTGAGACTAATCTCCAGAAGGAATCGGTCTTGCCTTGGTGGGGGGTGGCTGACAAGAGCAATAGATAGGGTGCAGCGTCAGACAATGCGTGACCAAGTTTGTACCGCGCGACCTCGCTGGTGCTGCCGCCTATCCGGTGCGCCTCATCCGCTATGACCAGGTCCCAGCCGGCAGTTACTAGGTCTTCGAAACGCTCACGGTTATGTGCCGCCACTTGTTCATCTGACCAGCCCTTTCTCGAGTCGAGGGGCTTCACAGTGTCTAGCGGGCAAATAACCTGGTCGGCGCTCTTCCATATATTCATGGAGCCGGCAGCGTGGCGTAGGGCCGAGAAGGCCCCAGGTAGAATAAGACTAAATGCTTCACCAAACCGGTCGCGCATTTCTGCTTGCCACTGCCCGGTTAGGCCCTTGGGGGCCACAATTAGCACCCTCTTAACAAGGCCACGTAGCTTGAGCTCACGCATAATGAGGCCGGCTTCAATAGTTTTGCCCAGACCAACCTCGTCTGCAAGCAGAAACCTCACCATATCTGTGCTTAAAGCCCTTTGCAGGCACTTAATCTGGTGGGGGAGGGGTATGAGCGAGCCGTGGAAAGGCGACAGCAGAGCGCCCTGGCTCATGGCCTCGGCCAAACGGGCAGCAGTAGCGACAAATACCACCCTGTCTGCTCCAGTGGTAAGCGCGCTGGGTGGCGACATTTGTTCTTCTGCTGCAGTTACCAGGGACCGCGTACTTTCGCTATATAACTCATAAGTCCGCTTGCCCCAGAGCTCGCGTCTAGTGATGATGCGAGCTATTTCTCTCCCCTTATACAACACAGTTTCGCCAACCTGATACAAGCAAATCACCTCTGCCCAAAAGTTTCGGCGCAGAAGGCCCTATACCTGCTGCGCCGCTATAGCTAGTCTTCTAATCTGGTACGTGCGTTGTCGTAGTACATAAGCAGCGCGGAGTCCTCTTGCAGAACAGCTTCAGGGATCTTCTTGGCCACGCTGACTATGGTAGCGAAGTCCCTGGCTGCCCAGGCGTGCTTGAAGCCGGCGCTAACGGCCTCGGTGCGGAAGACCTTGAGTTTGCCCTTGGTGTTAAGGTATTCTGCAAACTCTCTTAGGAGTTCTTTGTCGCGTAGTTTCTCTAAGTCCGCTTGTCGGTTAACGTCCGGAACATACCAGCGCCCTTCACTGTCCTTCAGAAAGTTCTGCTCAAGAATCTGCTGCAGGTCAGGCATTTTCTCATGGCGTTGGGGCTGCCCGTGTCGCATAAAATTGGGCTGAAGTTCCCCGAAAGTCTGTTTCCTCTGTTCAAGCTCCCTGCGTATCCACAAAATCGCAGATTTCTCGTCGGTAACGAAAACAACGAGTTGCTCCATGCGGGGAGAGCGGGCTTTTGCTCCGTCATATTCGGCTGCCTGGGCTGGAAGGAAGAACATACCGTCTCGCTCCGTGAAGCGCTGTTTGAGGCCAGCATAGAAGTTGCTAGCAGACATAGGTACCCTGTGACCGTGCTGAATGAAGTATGCCACCATTCTGTCAAAGAGTAAGTAATTCTGCCGCTCTGGATTTGTCACGATGGTATCCGCAGACACAACTACAACGGGCAGTTTGGCAAGGTGGCTTTTCATAAAGAGCCATACGGCATCTTCATGACTCATGGAGAGCTCAAACACATCCTTGATGTCCGTACCTGGGCGATATGCGGAGATTACGAGGTCTTGCTTCACAGCGCCGGCTGAGTTGCTTTGCCTAAATGTCTTCTGTTTCTTATCTAAGACCCGAATGTCTGCGATAACAAAACCTGCCCTGCCAATCGACTCCTGAATCAAGTTCCAGATCCGGTTGGATGAGTTATGAAACTCCACACTCATCCAACGTCCCGGCTTTAAGACTCTATAGAATTCCTTGAAACAAGCTTCCATCAGCTGTTGATAATGTTCCGGCCCTTTGCCTTGGGCTTTATTTTCTATGGCCTCAGAACTGGCTTCAGTTACAACACCCAGCCACGCCTCCCATAAAACATTTAACTCAGAGTACATGATATTTGACCCAAATGGGGGATCTACGAAGATGTAGTCAACGCTCTTGTCAGGTATATCAAGGGTAGCTGACGACTGAGTGGAGATAATGTAATCTGACGGCGATGAGGAGGCAGTCACCAGTAGCCCTTTTGTGACCCCCGCTGCCCGATCCTGAAACAGAGAAACAACAGATGTCTCAACAGACAGGGATGGTACATAAAGGGTTCCCTTTAAGTGGCCAGCGTTAATTCCACCTCCTCGGAAAAAGAAGTTGCTTACGTGAAGAGTATTCATTCGAGTTGCACGGATTAGCAGACTACTCAAGATAAACTTTAGCGTACTGCTTTGTCCTTCAATCATCGCTGACAACTTGCCAAGTGCTATCAAGTTGCGCCTAGTAAAGAAGTGATGTACATGACTGTATCCGTGAGAGCGCCTCGGCTGTTCGGTGTTGTATCCCCTAGGCATCTGCCGGACAGGGATGCCGCCTGCGGGGGATAGGCTGTCACAGATTCTGACCAATGCCACATCGAAAGCATCCACGGGCTTTTCAAATGTTGCACTACCTGTCGATGCGTATACTAGGCATGGAACCTGTTTTGCATGTGTTACTACTTCTCCAGTCATATCGTCTCTCTCGGTAGTCTTGGCACGAGATAGCGAGCGCTTGGAAACTACGGAGCCACAAGAGCTGCATGGAAACACATCTAGGACAGTCTGTTTTTCGTGACATACGGCATGGTTCCAGTACGTTATTTCGTGGGAGCACGTTGGGCATATGAATACGTCACTCCACAGGGTAAAGCTCACGCTGGCAAAAACATTTGGGTTAGCCCTTAACAGACCCTTTATTTCATCTGGGGACGCCTGCTCGATACGTTGAGCCCATAAATCGGCCTCACCTGAATACTCAGGTCTAAGAGTGGTATACATCCATTGGCATTCTCGCCTTATAGATTCTAGCGTTCTTTGTACTTGGCTGTCAGTCAGTGTGTGTCGATGGTCACTCACATGGTTGTACGCGATGAAAGTTGCTGCTGGAGAAAGGTCATTTAGAACGACCCGTCTCCCCCCAAGTCTGTATTTTGTCGCGCTGCCTCCGGAACTTGTGACAATGCCGCCTTCAGAGATGGTGTACCCTAGAGCCCTAATTTCTTTCTCGCTGCCACAAAGTCTTGCCGCAACACCTACCATGCCTGTGCCACAGAAACCGTCAAGTACGATATCTCCTGGTTCTGTATAATGCAGGAGATAGCGCATGATGGCGCGATGTGGCACCTTGGTGTGATATGTATGCATGGTATATACAGGGTTATTCTTGCCTTCGGAGACATCTGCCGCAAAAGGTTCCCGATGATAGAAATCAGTTGTCGGTTCAAACGGCTGACTAGACTTGCAAACGAAATCGTTTAAGAATGGGTTAGGACACGCAGTGTAGTATGGTGGGTCGGAAAGGCGGATGATGTCCTCATCGGTGCCGATAGGAAAACCCTCGATATGCCGAACAGAATCCAGCAACTCCTTGGTCAGTTCTACCCGGGGAAGCTCGCGCTGCCCCGGCTTCTTTTCGTCATCAAAGATACTCGTCTGATCTACGGTCATTATTGTTTCTCACGCTCGCTTTCCGTTACCAGTATGCGTATGCGATCCAGTTCTTTGCCCTGACACAAGGTCTTAACATATGACTCAAAGCGGATCCTAAGCTCATCAATAGTGCAGGGGATACCAGAAAGGGCCTTGTGTAGTTCGGTTGTGGTTACAGTGACGGGTACGACGCCTTTAAGGGCTTCTTGCACAGCCTGCACAAAGTCAGGGGTTATGGGGCTTGGCAGATCCCGTTTCGCTGTGAACTGCGATATTAGCGTTCGCTGCTCAGGTTTTAGAGTAGCGACGCACTGCTGTAGAGTGGGGTCGCTTAGCTGATCAAGCAGCGAGGTGGTGGATGCTCTGTATAAGCGGTCTATGGCATCACCTATTTCGGTAAGCCTGATGCTGGAGGTGCTCTTCATGGCAGTTGGCTCAAAGTGACAGTGGGGGCAGGATGGCCCCGGCAAGAGGTCCTTCTCGGTTAAAGCATAGCAGGCCTTTAGCTGGCCAAGGTCTTCCTCTAGGGAGTTTAGTTCAGATAGGGGGAGGCTCTTGATGGGTCGGAGCGCGCGCAGATCTGCTAGGAGCGGGTCGCGCCAGAGGTCATCGCGCCGTCTTTCATCGTGTAGGCCGAGCTTGCCTTTACCATGAAGCTCAATATAGGCGCGGATATAGTCAAGTTTGGCGGCTTGCATTTGTTGTTTCCAACTGTCCATGGTTACGGGGTCGTAGCGTTTCATCGGGTTCTGCAGGCCAGAAGTTAGATCAGTGCGTATGTGCTGAACTTTCGCCTTCCAAGGGTGGTTTGCAGGTAGCTTATCCTGGGCGCGGCTTAAGTAGGTGCAGAGCTCGTTAAGGTCGCCTACCCTTGCTTGCAGGGAGAGAACCGCCTTCATGCAAGCCACCAGCTTGGAGTAGCCATCTATGTCTTCTCTGGTGCGGTCCAGGTTGCGCATCTTGGCAGCGCTGTTGTATCTCTGCAGGCTTTCAAGGAACTGCTTGAGCTGAGTAAGGGTGGAGCGCAACTCGCTCTTCTCGGGCTCACTGTAGATATAGGCATCCCATAGTTGCTGCTCAATGGCCCGTGTTGCCTGCAAGGCGTCAGTCACCCCGTTGCTGATGCGTTCCTGAATAGTGGCCACCACCTGGTCTCTTAACCCCTCGTTGTCCATCTGTGTTGCGGGCATGCCTACAAGGGTGCACAATGCTTTGGCGGCGGCTAAGGGGAAGCCCTTAGGCTGCTTGTAGCTTCTGAATTTAGTCAGGTCACCTACGTTGTGCTTTAATAGCTCTTCCATGTTAGTGGAGTTGACAATGACCCCGTTTGCCAGGGTGAGCTCGACTTCGCCAGAGTGAACGAGTGCAGATAGAACTACGACCAGGAGTTCAGGCTCCAACCGGAAATCCATGGTGTAGGTGGCTTCGTTCTTTGTCTGGAGGACATCGCGGTTGTTAACCACTTGCTCGGTTTTAATGAGGGACCGGAAATGACTTGCATACTTTGTTGCGGTGCTAAGGGTGCCAGCCTCGTGCAGTAGCAGGCCTTCCAGCACCTTTTTGCCCCGCTCAGTTGCCTTACCCTGGAAGACCCGCAGGGCATCTGTAACGGCCTCGGGCAAGTTTGCGGTGGTGAGCAATGTGGAGAAGGTGGGGTAATCGGGTGCTTTATCAAGGAAGGATGTTTCGAGCAAAGTCGATGCCACATTGTTGATGAGCTCGTCCACCGACGCAAAGGACTTGCGCGTTACATCGGCCAGTTTCCTCTTAGTACCCCGATACTCCACGAGGCAGCAAGTAGGCAGGTTGTCCTGCAGCCACTTAATGAGGTCTTTGCGAACAGCATCTGCCTCAGCGGCGAAGGCCTTCTTGTGGGCGCTGTTGCCCATGCGCCTAAGCTCGGAGGCAGCGGCATAGTAGCGCAGCTGTTTCTCGAAGTCTGGGTCGCGTTTGTCAAGTGTGAAAATGACTTCATCGTCGTGGACGTCAAAAGTGCCAACCGGTGGATTGTGTGGTTGCCTAAAGTACATATAGAAATCTCTGGGGGGTTGAGCTGTATTGCGTTCGTTAGGTGAGCCAAAGAACAGGTAACCCCTTCGTGAGACCTTTCGGCTTAGCCACTCAATCTCGTGTTCGCGAGCCCTAGGCTGGTGAATGTTCTTTCTCTCTGGCGCGGACAGGGCAACGGCCAGGAGGTCAAAGTAGCTTTCGTCTAGGACATCTTTGGACACGTTGCGAATATGCGACTCTATTAGCCCTCTCGGGTCTATATCGTCGCCCACAAATAGGTAGTACTGACCATTGTTTGGGTTTGATCTAAAGTAGCTCCCGCGCATCAGGTCTTTTATTTCACGGAGTGTTGTGATGATGGTTGTTTCGAAGAACAGAGGGTCCTCCTTCTCGGGCTGCTCGATATAAACCAGCAGTTTCTCCCTGAGCTCTGCGGCAGACATACCTATTTCAATGCTAAGGTCTGCTGTAGTCAGTCTGTGAACGCTAAGGGCATGAAGTAGTCGCAGAGCCAATGGCTTATGGTCTGGTCTACTGAACTGAGACTTTATGCGATCCTCGATGACCGCACTGCGGTCAATAACCAGCTTGATGTCAGTCTCCATACGGAGCGATGGGTTATCCCTGACGAATTCCCAGTATGAATCAAAAGACAGGACGCCGGGTGCGTTGTCTGGAACCGTCTCGCCGAGCAGCTGTCGGATGGAGATAGACAGGGTTTTGAGAACCTCGCGCTTTTCGGCTACTCTCACTCGTTCAAAGGTATCGAGGTAGGCGGGATGTACCGGAAATAGCTCAACAAAGTCCTCGAGCTTGAGGCCAAAGTCTTCGTACAGAGGCGTGAATTTCTTCAGGTGGTCTCTAATCCATGCCCTCTGCTTGGTGGTCTTTTGCAGCAGGCGTTGAGAGACTACAAAGGTAACGTCTTCGCGCACAATCCGAGCCTGTTCAAAGCGGTCGCGGACCCTGCGGACTGAGTCAGCCACATGGGAGAATAGGTCGCTATCGAACAGGGACTCCTGTACGCCAGCCATAAAACGGAAACGCGAATCCTTGCAGAATTCACCTATCTCTCTGAGGAAACCAAGGTCTAACGTTAACTCGAATACGGTCCGGCCGCGGAGGTAGTCGAGCAACTCATCTACCGCAAGCAATAAGCCATGATTTGGATATGCCTGTTCAAACGCTTGCATCATATCGCTCAGCGCGCCAGAATTATTGGCAATCTCGTCGATAGGCGGGAACCTGAAGTTTATGCCCATTTGCTTGAGGTGCTGCTCTAGCTCCATACAAACAATCTCTCTAAGTGGTGTGGTCACTCCACCGATTTCTGTGCGTATGACCTTGAACTTACCAGCAATATCCCCAGCAGCAGACTTAACTGTATCGTTTTTTACGTAGGCCACGCAGTCTTGGCGCTCCGCCAGTGCGGAAATAAGCGACATGAGGTGGGACTTACCAGTGCCGTAGTTACCTACTACTAGTAGAGCCTTGTTATCCTGCGGGCGCTCCCACTGGAGATGAGGGAAGATAAGGTCAGAAAGTTGGGCTGCCATACGTTCGGAAATTACGTAGGTTTCAACCAGGCGTTTAGCCTTATCGGGAATATTTGCTTCCTTAAGCTTGATAACGGTTTCTACGGGGTCAAACTGAATGAGATCCTGGTATTTCAAGGCGACACCTCCTACACTACTAATTGATACGGTCTAACCTTAGTTTTGCAGAAATCAGGACTATTGGGCTCGGAATATAACAGCTGGTCGTTAATCAAGTACCCCGGCCATAAAACAATCAGTGAACAGGACCTAAGTCCCTCAATAAAGGGGATGACATTGAGCTTCATTTCAGGAGCGAAGAGAATCTGGATATCCCCCAGTATGGCCACTTCACTATGCCCTTGCGGCAAGACGCTCCGCAGTACATCTGTAGCTCGGATGCACCACAGGCGCTGGTCCACGTGTTCTAGGTGCTGACTGAGCTCGATGTTGCAGTTTATGTACGCGTAGCCCTTACTGCCGGCGAGCTCTAGACAAGCCTCTCGTCCGACGCCCACCGGGTCCACTACATAGAGCGTGAAATAAGGCGTTTTCGCAAACTCTGTGATCTTCTGCTGAAGCCGGGTGGCAAGTTCCATGACCCCTTCCCCCTTAGCGATACTATTCGTATTGTGTTCGCCGCCCAAAGAGGAAAACCTGCTTGCTAGTAGGCAGGCAGGCGAATATTGACATTTTCTTTTTTGCCTAACGGAGAGGAGCGACATAACTACCACCATGCAGGGAATGCGCATTTGACCTGCGTCATGGGCCTCATCAGGGTCGTTGTAACTCGTTCCCCGATATTCCTCGATACGCCCTGACATGAGGTGCTCAGCGGGGCTAACCAGCAGGATGCTCTAGCCAAGATTCTAAAGGAAGACAGCAGCGAGTTGGGGCAAAGTGTCAAGCGCACGTTCGCAGTAGGCACAGAAGCCATTGCTACTACGGGTTGTAGCCAGACTCAGCAGAGGAGAAATAGGGTCACTCGCTTGGCTGGCAGTCACGAAGTCAGCGGTTCGATCCCTATATGCACCACCTTGCGTAAGATTATTGTGAGTGATTACGCCCGAACTAACGGAAAGCGTGTATTTCCTGATCGCAAGACCCGCGGACTGTACTTATTTTGGCTTTTCGCTCTCTAACGGAAGGCCCGTCTTCTTCATCGCCGCAATGAACTTTTCATAGGCGGCAAGGGCTTCCTTCACAATCTGCTCTTCCGATTTGCCTTCGGCAGAAATGATGAACATAGGCTTTTTTGGCATTATTCTACCCTCCTCTTGAGTTGGCCCCTTGACATCGCAAGACCCTTAGTAGTTAAGGATACTTACGCTCACAATAGGGATGTGCAGATTGCTAATCATGGCAATCATCAAGGGAAGTCGCTGGCTTTCTCAAGAGGCAGGATGTTCGTGGAACACCTCCATCCTGAAACAAAAAGAACCGTCCCCGGTGTTCTTACAGGGTGACTTTTCTCTTATGAAATGCAGAAGGTACAAGCCGATAGGCTTCTTTTTTGTCCATTTTAGTTATATATCGCGTAGCAATCCGCTCATTGCAGTGTGGGCAGAATAGTGCTCCGTGGTACTGCGAAAAGTCTACCACCCCGTCGATGATTCGCTCGTTGTACATCTTCACAAAATTGCTTTCGCCAACTTTCAGATAATGAGCAATGAAAGTTTTACAGTGAGCGCAGCTAGCCGCCAAAATATGGCTCCCCCGTACTTTCTTGCAATTTGGGTTAGGAATTATTTTCATGCTAATCCTGATGTACCTCCTCTAAGATGAATCATCTGTTCGATCCCGTGATGCTCCACCAAGATAACTAGTAACGCCAAGGGTTTAGGCCCTTGGCGTTTTGCATTGTTGCCGAGAATGCCGCTTTCCTGGCGGGCAAATGGTCACTTGTACGCTCGACCGCCGTGCTCATCGTATCCGTCGTAAGATGACCTCTTCATGTTTTGAGACTTCCGCAGCGATACGGTCTAGCTTGTCTCCGTTCTGCTTGTACCCATCAAAGAGCACTTTCAACTGCAGGCCATGATCGTTTTCTATCCTAACGACCGTCTCCTTGATTGAAACGACTTCCTCTGTAATGGCCCCTACCTGATTGTTGAGTGTTCCCATTTTAGTGGCTAGGGCGTTGCCCTGATCAGTGAGCGTGCCGACCTGACCCGTGAGAGTGCCGACCTGACCCGTGAGCGTGTCAAACCGATCAGAGAGCGTGACGCCCTGATCCGTGAGTGTGCCGACACGATCCGTGAGCGTGTCGAACCGATTCGAGAGCGTGACGCCCTGATCTGTGAGCGTGCCGACCTGATTAGTCAGTGCGCCTACTTGCCTGAGGATTAACTCGAGCAACTCTCTATCCTTCATAATATGTCGCTCCTCCTTTAAGCTCGTTCCCCCTGTGAATTCTCCGCTGATCGGAACATACCCGGTGTTTCTTCAGGGGCACACATCTTTCTTATAGTGATATTGTAGAAGTTTTATCGATACTAAGCAACAACAGTCTACATGTTTCGTAGAAAATCGACTTGTAATGATAAGACTGCATGAAGGAATTCCCCTTTTGGTGGCGAACAGTCTCATAAAATATAGTAAAAACTGAGGTATGCGCGTGTCACGAAATTTGGTGATTGTTCTCGCTTGTGGCTTGGCTTTGTCTCTTATGGGCAATCTTTTTCTCTACCGGCAGTTACAGCAAAGCCCCGAGGTCATCTACGTTGAGGCACCGAAGAGCCAAGAAGCGCCAGCTGAGAGTGCTTTGCAGGCGCCCCTAGTGGTGCATGTGAGTGGCGCTGTAAATAGACCGAGTGTGTATACGCTGGCTGCAGGTAGCCGCGCCATGGCCGCCATTGAAGCGGCTGGGGGAGCAGTTGCTGATGCCGACCTAGACCGCATTAACTTAGCGCGTGTTCTCGCAGATGGGGAACAGCTACATATTTCGCGTCGCGGCGAGCAGAGTCCCGTTGCGGCGACTCCTTCTTCCCCCGCGCAGGGCAGCACACGCATCAATATCAACACGGCTACCCAAGCCGAGTTAGAGACATTGCCTGGCATAGGACCGACGAGGGCTACGGCGATCATCGCCTATCGTCAGCAGCGGGGTGCCTTTGCCAACCCGGAGGATTTGATGAATGTCAGTGGAATTGGCGAAAAGACATTTGAGGGCCTAAAGGATTTAATTCGCGTCCGCTAAAATGACAGAGCCCAGTCAGGCATTCAGCCCGCGCTGCGGGCTTTTTTGTTGCGAAATATTGGCCCGTCTGCATGAAATGACCACGCTTAGCCATGCTAATTACAGAGGTGATTAATTTGCTCCGCAACAGAAAGGTTGTTCTCGCCATCGCCCTTGTGCTCGCTTTGCTACTCACCGTGGTGCCGCTCTGGGCCTCGGCGCAGGCGCCAGGTACTCGCAACCTGCGCCAAGGCGATAGGGGACCAGATGTTACTGAAGTCCAACGACGTTTGACGCGCTGGGGATACTACTTCGGCCCCATAACAGGCGTCTTCGGGTCGCAAACGCTACGTGGCGTGCACTTCTTTCAAAGGCAGAATGGCTTACCCGTTACTGGTATCGTGGGTCCGCTCACATTTGCCGCGCTTGGCATACATATGCCCCGTGTCACTCCGGCGCCCAATCGTTCCGCAGCTGTCACGCCGGGAGGGGGGGTGAATCCGAACGACATGCATATGCTGGCCAGAGCAATCTATGGCGAGGCTAGGGGAGAGCCCTTTGAGGGACAAGTGGCGGTAGCCGCGGTTATACTCAATCGCGTTCGCAGTCAATTATTCCCAAATACGATCAGCAGTGTAATTTACCAGCCTCTAGCATTTACGGCCGTAGCTGATGGCCAGTTCTACCTCCGGCCCAATGATGAGGCCTACCGCGCGGCGCAACTAGCTGTAAACGGTTGGGACCCCAGTGGGGGAGCACTATACTACTTCAACCCACGCACCGCGACATCAGCCTTTATCTGGACACGTCCTTACATCAAGACCATTGGACAACATCGCTTTTTGCGATAAAATTTCCGACAAGGGAGGTCACAAAGTGCGAGGTCACATTGTGCGTAGATTGCCGTGGATTGCCGCTATGCTAGCTGTCGCGCTTGCGGCAGGGAGTCTGTTCTGGGGTCTTGGGCAGATGAGAGTTAAAAATCAGCTCTTGACTCGCTTAGAAAACACTTACCAACGAGCCTTCCACGATCTGGCTTTTAACTTGGGGGCAATCGATGCCGAGCTGGGTAAGGCCACCGTCGCGGGCTCCCCCGAACAGGCCATGATTCGCCTGGCCGCAGTCTGGCGCCAGGCCTACGTAGCGCAAGCCAATGTGGGGCAGGTTCCCCTAGGCGTAGCGAAATTAGAGAACACAGGGCGATTTCTCGCCCGTATCGGCGACGCGGTATTGTCAATCGCTTCGCGAGGAACGATGCCTACGGCAGAGGACAGGCAATTGCTGTCTGTGCTGCGGACACAAGCTAAGGAGATGGCAACTTCCGTGGCGGCTGTGCAGGCCACGGTGCTAGGCGATAATGTGCGCTGGACAGATTTAGAGATGAAAACCCTGCTTGACCGCGCCCCACGAGACAGCCAAGTCTTGGGGCAGTTCCGCGCTCTAGAGGACCAAATTCAACAGTTTCCGGAGATAACCTTCGGCGAACATGTCAATGTGGCGCGCCCCGCCCCCCTCGCCGTGACAGCTGAGGCTATAACGCAAGCCACCGCCCTTGAGAGGGCTCGGCATTTTGTGCGGGACATCGGGGCGGACTTGCAACTGGTGGGGCAGACTGAGGTGCTAGAGGCCGAGTTGCCACACTACAGTTTCATTTTCGCGCATCCCAAGGATGCCAACCGGCACATTGTGGTCGAAGTAGTGCGTAACGGTGGCCGTGTGTTTCAGATGTTTAACGAGCGCCAGCCCCAAGAGGCGACCATGGACCTAGACGCTGCTCTGCAGCGGGCACATAACTTTTTAGGGGAACGCGATTTAAGCAATCTAGAACTGCTCGGCATTGAAGAAGGTGGGGGCAGCGCTATCTTCACTTTCTGCCATATAGAGGACGGCATACTCTTTTACCCCGACCTTTTGCGGGTGAGGGTGGCCCTCGATAGCGGCGAAATCTTAAGCTACGAGGGCAATGGCCATGTCATGTTCCATCGTCCTCGGGGCAATTTCGTGGGCCAAATTGGTATCACGGAGGCCCAAGCAAGACTCAACCCTGAGCTAGAGGTAGCTGATGTGCGGCGGGTGGTCATCTTCGATCGTCAGGGAAGGGAGGTACTCTGTTACGAGTTTACGGTTGCGCGAGGCAGGGAAGAGTTTCTCGTCTTTATCAACGCGGTAACGGGACGCGAAGAAAACATAGTTCGGCTTGAACCCCGTCCCCTACCCATGCTGCCCGCAGGCATTTTTAGGCCCTAAGGCAGGTATACCTCCCCCCCATACAGAAATAGGGGTGGGGGTGTTTTTTTGAGCGCAGCGATGGTGCTTTGCCTAAGCCTTGTCATGGGAATAGTGCTAGGCGTGAACAGTGTCGGGTGGCTGTACCTGGCCTTATCCCTAATTTCCTTCGCCATCATCGCCTGTTGGGGTCTACGCCAAGGCTTAGTTATAAGCCTGCTTGTACCCCTTTTTATCTGCGGTGGCTACATACGGACTTTGTACCAACGCGATCCACACATCGCACTTAGCGCCGACCACTATAGCGTCCGCGCTTTACAAGCGCCCATTTTACTCGAGAGCAATATGTATCGCGGCTTGGTGCAAGGAGTAGAGAATGGGCGGGCCTTTCGTCTGCAGTTGTATGCCAGGCAGCCTTGGCAGGAGCATCAAATGTTGACCATTTTCGGTGAGCAGAGGCGTCCCTTGCCGCCGCAAAACCCCGGCCAGCTGGATTACGCTTCATTTTTGGAGCGGCAGGGTATTAGTGGTTTGTTTTTTGCGGAGGATGTAGTGGTAGAGGCGCGCCTTCGTCCGGGTATCCTGAGCAGGAT
>Ga0209616_1000096_pt1 | contig 25465 bp, 14 predicted proteins | sample FlocCalmetaG_FD_184153 | JGI IMG/M metagenome (GOLD analysis project Ga0209616, IMG submission 184153) | Freshwater bacterial and archeal communities from Indian Creek, Illinois, USA - Floc-Cal metaG (SPAdes) (version 2) | ecosystem: Environmental > Aquatic > Freshwater > Unclassified ...
CTACCATGATCTGCCCAAAATGCGAAGGAACTTTAGTATTCAAAAGAGAAACGGTAGACACTTAGTCCACCGTTCCTTAAGATTGCCCGTTAGGGCAAATTTGTTCTGAGTGAGTTTAACTCTTTCGAGTCTCATTTAATGATTGGAGGTTATGATTTGGTGAGTAAGATAGCTATCATAATAGGAGCAGGACCTGCAGGCTTGACAGCTGCATATGAGCTCCTAGATAAGACTGAAATCAAACCTATTATTTTTGAGATGAGTGACGCTATCGGTGGTTTGTCAAGAACGGTGAGATTTAAGGGGAATCGTATGGATATAGGAGGTCACCGTTTTTTTACAAAATCTGATAGGGTTATTAACTTCTGGACAAATATTTTGCCCATTCAAGGCGCAGCTGCAAAAGACGATTTGATAACGAAAAGAAAAGTGAAATTTCCACAAGAATCTTTTCAAAGAAAATTAGGAGAAAGGCATTCGGAAATTATAAAATCTCCTGATCCTGAGAATGTCGATCAGGTACTTTTAATACGTCGCCGTACTTCAAGAGTTTTGTTTGGACGTAAGTTTTATGATTATCCAGTGAAATTAAGTTTTAGGACATTGAGAAATCTAGGACTTTTACGGAGTATCAGGATTTTTATCAGTTATATTAAAATATTGGTAACTCCCTTTAAAACTGAAAATAATTTAGAAGAATTTTTTATAAACCGTTTTGGACGCGAGCTTTATATAACTTTCTTTAAAGATTACACTCAAAAGGTATGGGGGGTTCCATGTAATTGCATAAATGCAGAGTGGGGAATACAGCGAATTAAAGGTCTTTCCATATTAAAAGCTTTTACTCATGCTTTAAGATCTATGTACAAAAAAATAACTATTCGATCAAAAAAAATCGAAACCAGCTTAGTGGAAGAATTTTACTATCCGAAACTCGGACCTGGTCAGATGTGGGAAGAGTTAGCAAGAACGATAATAAGTAATGGTGGAGAAATTCATAAAAATAGCAAATTAATTGGCATTAATATTGAAGGATACTCTGTGAAATCTTTAGAGATAGAAGATACAAAATCAGGAGAAAAAAAGGTAATACATGATTTCGATTTTCTGTTTTCGTCAATGCCAGTAAAAGATCTTATTTTCGCAATTGACAAAATGACACCTACAAATGTGAGAGAAGTAGCTGAATCCTTAGTTTATAGAGATTTCATCACAGTTGGATTGCTATTGACAGACTTCAAGATAAAAAATAGGTCAAAAACAAAGAGTATGAATGACATTATTCCGGATAATTGGATATATATACAAGATAAAGATGTAAAATTAGGAAGAATCCAAATATTTAACAACTGGAGCCCATATATGGTAGAAGATATAAATACAGTTTTTATCGGATTAGAATATTTTTGCAACGAGGGAGATGAGCTTTGGTCTAAAGCTGATCAAGAATTTATAGATTTTGCAATAGACGAGCTTATTCGGATTAATATGATTGACAAAGATAGTATAGTGGATAGTATAATTATTAGAGTACCCAAAGCCTATCCTGCTTATTTTGGAAGTTATTCCCGTTTTGACGAAATAAGAGAATATATTGATAAAGTAAAAAATTTATTCTTAATCGGAAGAAACGGAATGCATCGCTATAATAATTCGGATCATTCCATACTTACTGCAATGCGAGCAGTTGACAATATAATATCAGGTTTAGAAACAAAACAGAATATCTGGGAAGTTAATACCGAGGAGGAATATCATGAATCAAAAAACATATAACTTCAAAAAATATTATATCCTTGTGTTGATATTTATATTTGCTATTTCCATCGGGTTATTAACTTGGAATAATATAACTCTTCCTTTTTCAAATCCATGGGGAGTTACAGGACCACTAACTATAATTGAATTTAATCCGGCAAACAATTTAGTTCGATTTGTATTTTTTGTATCATTACCCGCAATTGTTTTGATTTTTATCTATATACTGAACTTTAGAGGGTCAAATTCAAATTACTTTCAAAAAAATGAATACAAACACTCTTTTTATAAAGTTGCTGGATCTGCGAACGATAAAATGTTTATAGTACTTTTTATTGCTTTAGCTATATTGACTTCAATAAATATACCAACATGCTGTCATTTTATAGGAGGACCGATAGTTGATACTTTCCATGAAGGGGAAAGTCTAGGTCCTGCTACTGCTTTTCTGCATGGGCAAGTACCCTATAGAGATTTTATAATTATGCACGGTTTATTTGAAAATCCGCTTCGGTCGGTCTTGGCATTCAGTCTCTTTGGAAGAACAATTGGCGCTGCCAGAACACTGCAATCCATTATTGCAATTATTGCATTTGTTCTACTTGTAATTTTTATTATCCGATTTTTCAGATTTAATTGGGTATCAATTTTTATTGCAACTATAATACTAATTGCCTTGATAATGAGAGCGCATATAACAGATGTTAACTTATTGACTTTTATACCAATAGTGATACCACCTCGTAACATAACTGCTCATGCTTTTTTACTGATTATTTTCGGCGTTCATATTTTTTTAAATACACCTCAGGATAAAATAAATAAGTTGCGATTTTTTGTTACAATGTTTTTATTTTCTTTTATTCCGATCGCATCTTTTGGATACTCAATAGATAGAGGCTTTTATATGACAGCCACATTCTTTGTTTTAGCTCCATTGATTTTATTATCATGCTTTGACAAATATTCTATTCGAAATTTAGCCGTTATATCAATACTTTGTGGTGGATTCTCTGGTCTAATCATATTAGGTGTATTTCTAAGAGGTGAATTTTGGTCGTTTTTTGAGTTTGTTTTTTTGATAATGCCTCGATACAAGGAACTTATGGATGGATTTATCTACCCCATAGAACGATTTCCATTCTTTTTCGTAGTTATGTTATCAGCAATCAATTTATTTTGGATTGTATATAAAGTGCTTCAAGAATTTCATGATAGCAACCGAAATTACAGAGTTGCCGCAGAAGAATTCACAAGGAAGTATTTTACTGAGCTTGCTCTATTAATGCTTTCAATATTCTTTTTTCGTAGTGCATTAGGTCGTTCGTACTGGGCGCAAGTAGCTTATAGTTCGCTTTTTCCGTTTTTATTAACATTAATAATTGCAATTAAACATTTCGGTAATGGAATGTTAACTAGATTTGCATCAAATAAGGTTGTAATTCGTATAATTCTTGTGGTCATATTGATATTAGTATGCTTTGAAGGTATGAGGCTTTTCGAAGAGGATAGAATTTCAGAGAAGTTTCCGGTGCATGTTCCTGACTTTATGTTTATACCTGATAACTATGAGCCTGCTATTCGTTTTTTTAGGAGAAATTTAGAACCCAAAGAGTACTTTTTTACTATGACTTCTGAACCAATATGGTATTATTTTTTAGATAGACCTAGTCCTACAAGATTTCTCGCTGTTTGGTTTGGTATGCCTTATTTTTTTCAGGAAGAGATGGTAGAAGATTTGAAACAAAAAAACGTTCGTTATATTCTATATAGAAGCAATCATTGGGCGAATGCGATTGATGGATTTCCGAATACCGAAAGATTACAGATTCTTTCAAGCTATATACATGAAAACTTCAGACCTTATATAACTTTAAATGATCATGAGATTTGGAAAAAAAATAGATAACAACGAGTGAAATGTATTTTTACAGTATCCCTTTTCTCGATGATGCTCCAGGGGTGTTGAATGGCAATTGAATAGTAGCAAAGTTACAAAAGTATAGATAAAAAATTGCAAAAAAATGTTGACAAACTTGTGAGTTAAAGTATACAATGAACACACGAAATGTAAGATAATTAAAAGATGAAAAAACTTAGACGCAGGTATTTTCCAAAAGTAACAGAATATAACGGATCTTGGTGTGAATTTAATGATTGTTCGGTATAGGATGTACAATAAGCTTGGAGAAAGGGGAATTTTATGAAGCTTGAGTATTCTGTTTTCAAAGACAAAATGATGGGTTGTTGGTTGGGTAAAAACATTGGAGGGGTTCTTGGCGCTCCGTTTGAAGGAAAACGGCAGATAAATAGCGTTGATTTCTATGTTCAGGACTTAAAAGGAGATCCGCCGGCAAACGATGATTTAGATCTGCAGTTGATATGGTTAAATGCAGTGGAACAGTATGGCCGGCATATTAATGCCAGCATACTAGGCGAATACTGGCTTTCCTATGTGATCCCCAATTGGGTTGAGTATGGTTCAGGAAAGAATAATTTAAAAATGGGTTTACTTCCACCGATTTCTGGTTATTTGGAGAATCCTTATAAAAATAGTTGTGGGTGCTTTATCCGTTCAGAAATTTGGGCATGTCTCGCTCCTGGTCACCCGGAAATTGCTGTGAGGTATGCTTATGAAGATGCTATAGTAGATCATAGTGATGAAGGCTTGTATGGAGAAATATTCTGCGCAGCAGTCCAGAGCGCAGCCTTTGCTGAAAGCGATAAATATAAGTTGATCGATATAGGATTATCATATATTCCTGAAAATTGCGGTATTGCGATAGGGGTCAAAACCGCTATTGATGCTTTCAAAACGGGGAATAGTATTATTGAAGCAAGAAAAAAAGTTTTGACCGCTGTGCCTGGAAGTTTTGGAATACAAGGAATCCCTTTAAATAGAATACCTCAAGATGTTCCTGTCGGAAAGCCAGGTTATGATGCACCGAGCAATATAGGAATCATCATAATAGGATGGTTATATGGAGAGGATGATTTTGGAAAGAGTCTGTGTATAGCCAATAATTGTGGTGAAGATACTGATTGCACGTGTGCAACACTTGGGGCTATTTTAGGTATTGCTCAAGGTGCACGATTTATACCAAAAAGATGGACTGAACCGATTGGCGATGTAATTAGCACTATCTGTATCAATAAATTAAACGGAGGGCTGTCAATTCCTCAAACAGTAACAGAATTAGCGGATCGCTTATTAAGATTAACTCCTTCTTTTTTAGGTTCTAAGTTTTGTGATATTTTAGCAGGGGCAGATGGGTATACGATAAATGTCCTGAATGATGATAATCTATACTGTTCAAAAGGTGACAAATATGTCCATGGCATAAATGCACACAGTTACGAAAATCCTTTATCACTTGAGGAATTAATTGATCTTCCGCCCCATGCAGTAAAATACCAATTTCCTGCATTCCACGTCATTGTTGATTATATGGGGGATCCTTATATAAAATTAAATGAAAGGAAGAAAGTAAAGCTGATTTTTAGAGATAGTACTTATTTAGGCTCACATAATCAGCAATGGATTAATGTAAAATGGTATGCCGAGGAAGGATTACGAATTTTGCCATGCAAAGAAATCAGTTTTTTCATGCAAACTTTATATAAAGTAAAAGAAGAAATAGAATTTGACATTCTAGTAGAAAATTATATTGGCCCCAAAATTGTGTTGTTGGTGGATGTTACTGTAAACGGTAGACATTCTAATGGGATTTTAAAGATTACATTAATTCCTAAGTTCTAAAAAAATAGTTCTTGTTTCTTGATTTGAATTTTCAAAAAATTCTTATCGTGCAGATTTCAAGTTAAAGATGGGTATAAGAAGAGAGGTGATTTATTTAATGTATGTTTGATTTGGTGGGAGGTGATTGGCGTAATATGTTGAAATTGAATTCAGGATTTAAATGTTAAAGTAATAACGAAATTGGAGGATCAATATGTTGAAAGTAGTTCAGCTCAAATGCGAATACCTTAAAAACCCAATAGATATTGGAGTAACAAAACCGCGCTTCAGTTGGATAATCGAATCAGACAAGAGAAATGTGGTTCAGACGTCGTATGAAGTGCATGTTTCAGAGAACGGGGATTTCAGGAACATGTTATGGAACAGTGGTTTGGTTGAGTCCGATGAATCGGCGCATGTTTACTACGAAGGACCGGCTCTTAAGTCCAAGACAAAATATAATTTTCGGGTTAGAATAAGTGATAATTACGGTGAAACCAGCGATTGGAGCGAGACAGCCTTTTTTGCAACCACTCTTTGTTCGCCTAATGAATGGGTAGCCCGATTCATAACCGCAGAAGGCAAAGACGATGGTAAGAGTTCAAAGGGAACACTATTGAGAAAAGAATTCGGAATATCTGAGGAAATAGAATCCGCAAGAGTGTACGTTACGTCGCTCGGCATGTACGAATTGCACATTAATGGGAAGAAAGTCGGGGACGCGCTCTTTACTCCCGGCTGGACTGCTTACAATAAAAGGCTGCAGTTCCAGACCTATGATGTGACCGAAATGCTTAAACAAGGGTCCAATGCGATTGGCGCAGTTCTTGGAGCAGGTTGGTACAAGGGAGATCTTGCCGGATGGATAGGCAGAAGAAACGTCTATGGTGACAAGACTGCACTGCTGTTACAGATGAATGTATTGTTCAAAGATGGAAGCGAAAGTGTCATTGTATCAGACGATGAATGGAAGTCGTCAGACGGACCTATTCTCTATTCAGAGCTTTATCACGGAGAGACTTATGATGCGCGCCTTGAAAAGGAAGGATGGGATAAGCCGGACTATGGCGATTCGGCTTGGGAAAAGGCTCAATATGTTGATTTTGATTTGAAGAAAGTCGTTCCGCAAGACGGGCTCTATGTCAAAAGACAAGAGACGCTGAAACCTAAAGCTATGTTTGTAACGCCAAAAGGTGAACAGGTGATCGACTTTGGACAAAATCTTGCTGGCTGGGTAAAATTTAAAGTTTCAGGTAATCCGGGGGATAGAGTGATTTTAAAACATGCCGAGGTGCTTGATAAAGACGGAAACTTTTATATTGAAAATATGAGAGCGGCTAAGGTGCGCATTGAATACATACTTAAAGGTCAGGGAGAAGAAACCTTCGAGCCGCATTTCACTTTTCAGGGATTCAGATACATTATGATAGAAGAATTTCCGGGAAATCCTCCGTTGGAGAAATTTGAAGCGATAGTGTTGCACTCCGATATGGAGAAAAATGGGACGTTTTCATGCTCCAACGAGCTTTTAAATCAGCTTAACCATAACATACTCTGGGGTCTTAAGGGAAATTTCATAGATATTCCGACTGATTGTCCACAACGGGATGAACGTCTGGGTTGGACAGGAGATGCACAGATATTTATATCCACAGCATGTTTTCTTATGGACACTGCTCTGTTTTTTAGGAAATGGCTGAGAGATTTGAAGGCTGAGCAGCTTGAAAACGGCGGAGTACCTTTCGTTATCCCGGATGTATTGACCAACAATCTTCAATCGGACAGAATTATCAGAGAACAACATTCTTCAACTGGGTGGGGTGATGCAGCTGTTATATGTCCTTGGACAGCTTATCAATATTACGGTGATGTTGAAATACTGAAAGAACAATATGAAACGATGAAGAAATGGGTCGGATACATAAGAGAGCATGCCGCTGAAGGTCTAATATGGGATACGGGCTTCCATTTCGGCGACTGGGTGGCTCTTGATGCAAAGGAAGGTAGCTATATAGGCGCAACACCTACAGATCTCATCGCTACGGCATATTATGCTTATTCTACAAAACTTACGGCGCAAACGGCAAGAGTATTGGGTAATATTAACGAAGCCGAAGAATATGATAGTTTATACGATAAAATTATTCAGGCTTTCAGAAACGAGTTTTACACATCTCGCGGCAGACTAGCTGCCAGAACACAGACTGCACACATACTGGCCCTCATGTTCGATTTAGCTCCGATAGAGCATAAAGACAGGACTATAAAAACGCTTCTTAAACTGCTTGAAGAAAATAAAGGACATCTTACGACAGGCTTTTTAGGGACACCCTATTTCTGCCATGTTTTAAGTGAGAACGGACATCTTGATGCGGCTTACGATTTGCTGCTAAAGGAAGATTTTCCATCATGGCTATATCAGGTAAAGATGGGGGCGACCACAATATGGGAGCACTTAGATGGGATAAAGCCTGACGGTACTATGTGGAGCGCTAATATGAATTCGTTTAACCATTATGCTTACGGTGCGATAGGAGATTGGATTTATAAGGTTACTGCCGGCATAAACATTGATCCTTCTTTTCCCGGTTTCAAACGGGCAATCATTAAACCCAGACCAGGAGGCGGGATTACTTATGTTATAGCTAAACAAAAAACCATATATGGAGATTTGAGTGTTGAATGGTCTTTAATTGATGGTTATATTATGGTAAGCGTAATTGTACCACATAATACACAAGCATTTATTACACTTCCGAAGGCTTCGCCGGAACAAGTTCAAGATAAAGGAATCGACTTTGTGACTTGCGATGGCGGATGCGCAGGCATGGTTGGGTCAGGACGATATGAATTTAAGTATGTGTATGCGTAAAAAAATATCATCTCGGCTTATACAACAATGAAGCTTATCTGATTGAAGATAGTTTCAGAAAAAGAGTAAGGAGGTGCTAGTAGGGTTCGCAATTTTGATAAGGTGGTGATGTTAAAAAATATTGACAACTTGATTTGTTATAGTTAAAATGTGTTTATAAAAATTATTAGACAAACAAGAAATTACAATTTTAAAGCAATAAATGGAAGCAACTTTGTTAAATTTCTATTCTACTATGGCACAGAGGGTGCGTATTTCTCGCAATATTTGGGTTTGAAGTAAGGTTGCCTATGAACCAGCAAACCATTAAGTATATGCGAGATAGTATGATAACAGAACATATATTTTAAGGAGGGTTTGGTAATGTCTAAAAAACTAACTTGGATTCTTGGCGCTGTTGCGCTGGTAGCGCTTGTCTTGGTAATTGTATTATTTGCTGTGCCGCGCGCAGAACCAGCAGTTGAAGAGCCGGTTGTTGAGGATCCGGCTGTAGAAGAACCGGTTGTTGAAGAACCTGAAGTTGAAGAACCTGAAGAGCCTGAAGTTGTTGAGTTTAGACAATCTCCGTTCTTGGACGGAAGGGGATTGTCTCCGGTAGCGGAGAGGTTGCCTAGAGTACCCAAAATTGCCAATGAACTTCCTGAAGAGCATCTTGAAAAAGAAGTAGGGACTTATGGAGGCACTCTAAGGCTTGTTACTATGAACATTGATTGGGATGCAGATTTATTCGTAGCAATGAATGAGCCTTTAATTAATAGTCCGGGTGTTCGTGGAGAAGAATTTACACCGAATATTCTTTATAGCTTTGATGTTTCTCCTGACCAAAAACAGTTTACATTTACTTTGAGAGAAGGGATGAGATGGTCAGACGGAGAACTTGTAACAACCGAAGATGTAAGGTTTGCTGTTGAGCATATGTTAAAAAACACGTATATAACACCAACTTTTCCTGGGTGGTTAAGAGCCGGTGCCGATCCCAACAAGGCTCCTGGTGTATTTGAGTTTTTGGATGATTATACCTTTAGCATAACTTTTGATGAACCTTACGGAGGATTTTTGGCAGTCATGTCAGTTCAAGGATGGAGAGGAAATGATGCTTTGCTCAGACCTGCTCATTACTTGAAGCAATACCACATAGACTTTACTCCTCTTGAAGACTTAGAGCCGATGATAGCAGAAGAAGGTTTTGAACCTGGCGAATGGCATCGCTTATTTATGTTGCGTGACATAAATAATTGGGAATTAGGAAACCGCTTGGCTGTTGGATTTCCTAGCCTTTCCCCATGGATAATGGTTGAAGCAGTTGAAGGTGTAAAAACAGTATTCGAAAGGAATCCGTATTATTTCAAAGTGGATGCTGCAGGTAACCAGTTACCTTACATCGATAGAGTGGAGAGTCACCTAGTTGAGGACATGGAGATGATTCTTATGAGGATTCTGGGTGGAGAAGTTGATTTTAACCGTGAAGATGCTACGATGGTTAATATGCCTTTGTATAGAGAAAATGAGCAGCGTGGAGGATTTAGGGCATTACTATCAGAAATGCATGTCACACCAACGCATGTATTCCTAAATCTCAGCAATACTGATGAAAACTGGAGACAGATTGTACAGGATGTACGATTCCGCCGTGCATTAAGTTTAGCCATGGACAGGGAAGAGATTATCGATACTCTATATTTCGGACATGCAGTATTACCAACTGTCTGGGCAGATCCTACATTTGATATTGAAGAAGCTAACAGACTACTTGATGAAATGGGAATGACTGTTGGAAACGACGGATATCGCTTAGGTCCCGATGGAGAAAGGTTCACCATTCCTTTCGAAATAACTGAACATGCTCCGGATATGGTGCCTCTATCGGAATTGCTTGTTGAGATGTGGAAAGAAATAGGAATACATGTTGACGTAAGAACAATTGATACAACTCTGTGGGGTACCAAAAATACTGCTAATGAACTATTTGCAACTATTATGTGGCAACACGGTCCGATGTGGCCAAACGTTCATTGGGATCAGAATTTCTGGGCACCTTCATGGTACTTGTGGCATACAACAGGTGGCACGCAGGGTGAAGAACCTCCTGCTGAAGTTCAGGAGTTTTATAACCTTCTTTCGGAGATATTTGTTGTACCGATTGACCAGCATGAACAAGTTTGGAATCAAATTCAGCAATCCAGGCGTGACAATGTATGGGCAATTATTACTGCGGAAGAAGTTAAACAGCCTCTCATAGTAAACGCAAGGTTAGGGAATGTGACAGAGCAGGGATGGGCTATTGCCGTTAATTTTAGCGCTGAACAATTATTCTTCCGAGATTAAGAACGTTTTGATTTGAAGTATTTTTAGTTCTAATTGGCAGTCCATGTTAGTTAGAGGCTAGCGTGGACTGTCTTTAGATGAAAAGAAGAGGTGATATAAATGTTATTGGGTTTTATTTTAAAGCGAATAATCCAACTTCTACCGCTTTTATTCGCCGTATCAATTATTATTTTTACTGTAATACAATTACCGCCAGGTGATTATTTGACGACATATATTCAAGCGCTTGAACTTTCTGGAATAGAAGTTGATGCTGCAATGGTACAGACACTAACGAGAGAATATGGTTTAGATAGACCTGCTCATGAACAATACTTTATATGGATGAGAAATATTTTGTTTGAAGGCGATTTTGGAAGGTCATTTCAATGGAACCAACCTGTTACTGAAGTTATTGGTGAAAGATTAATGATGACTATCATTATATCTTTTGTCTCTTTGATAGTTGTATGGGTCATTGCTATACCGATTGGCATATATTCTGCAATTCGTCAGCATTCTTTGTTTGATTATGTTTTTTCGTTCATAGGATTTATTGGCATGACCGTACCGGGATTTCTAATAGCATTGGTATCAATATATCTCATTTTCGTGACAACAGGCGTAGCTTTTACCGGCCTTTTCTCAACTGAATTTATCGGCGCACCATGGTCTTGGGCTAAATTTATAGATATGCTTCCGCGTGCCGGATTAGCGATATTTATAATTGGTATGGCGGGAACAGCCGGACTGATAAGACAAATGAGGGCTTTGATGCTGGATGAATTAAGAAAACAATATGTAGTCACTGCGAGAGCCAAAGGTGTTGCAGAGAACAAACTTATTCTTAAATATCCAGTAAGAATAGCGATTAATCCAATGATCAGCACCATAGGTTGGCTGCTTCCATCTTTAATATCAGGAGAAGCTTTGGTCTCAATAATACTAAATCTTCCGACAATGGGGCCTCTAATGCTACGTTCACTGTTAGCTCAGGATATGTTTCTTGCAGGAAGTTTCTTGCTTATTGTAAGTGTTCTAACGGTTGTTGGAACACTGATTTCTGATATTTTGTTAACAGTTGTTGATCCTAGAATCAGATTTGGAGGTGTGGCATCGTGATGGGTCTTCTTAATAAAATAACTAAAAAGACAAGTAAAGGGATAAGCAATATTGATCATTCACGCGAAGCTTATGAAGTAGCATCTCAGTGGCAACTGATGTGGTGGAAATTCCGAAAGCATAAGCTTGCTATAATTGCAGGGATTGTTTTGGGAATATTATATATTCTCGCAATATTCTGTGAGTTTTTTGCTCCATATACACCTTTACACCGTTTTCCAGACCATAAAGATTCGCCTCCTGCAAATGTTCGTTTCTTTGATGCTGAAGGTAATTTTTCAATTAGACCTTTTATTTATGATGTCGAATTAGAAGTTGATCCTGTGTCATTTAGGCGTATTTTTACCGAAAATACTGAAAGTAAACATTATATTTATTTCTTTGTCGAGGGCGAACCCTACACGTTTTGGGGACTTTTTGAAACCAATATACACTTCTTCGGGACAAAATCTGCTGATGTTCCGATTTTCATTCTTGGTGGTGATTTTTTAGGTAGAGATTTATTTTCCAGAATTCTATATGGATCTAGAATATCACTATCATTTGGATTTGTATCAGTATTCTTTGTTCTTTTGTTCGGGTCATTACTTGGAGGGTTGGCTGGTTATCTGGGAGGAACTACTGATACTATTATTCAAAGAGTTATTGATGTATTGATATCAATTCCTACAATACCTCTATGGATGGCACTAGCGGCAGCACTTCCGAGAGACTGGCCGACATTGAACATATATTTAGGAATGGTATTTATTATGTCTTTGCTTGGATGGACGACTTTAGCACGCATAGTCCGTGGGAAATTATTATCGTTGCGTGAAGAAGACTTTACTATGGCAGCACGATTATGCGGAGCAACTCATTTTAGGATTATATTTAAGCATTTAATCCCATCTTTTGCTAGTTTTCTGATTGTAAATGTAACTTTAGCCATACCGGCAACGATTCTCGGTGAAACAGCATTAAGCTTTTTAGGACTTGGTTTACAACCTCCGACAGTGAGTTGGGGGGTGTTACTTAGAGATGCGCAAAGGATAGAAACTCTAGCTCATCAGCCATGGTTGTTATGGCCTGCTGTTTTTGTGGTATTGACGGTATTAGGATTTAATTTTTTAGGAGACGGACTAAGGGATGCTGCTGATCCATATAAGTAAACAGGAGGAAAGATGTATAAGGAACAGAATGATATTATATTGGAACTAAAAAATGTAAGAACGTATTTCCATCTAGACGAGGGAATATTAAAAGCCGTTGATGGTATTGATCTTAAACTAAATAAAGAAAAGACACTAGGGATTGTTGGTGAAAGCGGATGCGGTAAATCCGTGACATCACAAGCAATACTAGGTATTGTACCTTCTCCGGGAAAAGTAACGGGTGAAATTTTACTTTACAAGCAAAAAGATAAGTTAAAAAATGGACCTGTGGATATTGTCAAGCTTTCTCCTTTTGGTGCAGAAATCAGAGCAATTCGAGGTAGTGATATAGCGATGATTTTTCAAGAACCAATGAAAGCTTTTTCACCGATTCATACTATAGGTAATCAGATTATGGAAGCTCTTTTGTTACATGTAACGGATAAACCCAAAGATGCCAAAGATATGGCAATTAATTCTTTGAAGAAGGTAGGTATCCCAAGCCCGGAAAAAAGAATCAATGATTATCCACACCAGCTATCAGGTGGCATGAGACAAAGAGCAATGATTGCTATGGCACTATCATGTAATCCGTCGATCTTAATTGCTGATGAGCCAACGACTGCTTTGGATGTTACTATGCAAGTACAGGTGTTGCAGCTTATTTCGGATTTGAAGAGCGAGTATAAATCTTCAGTAATATATATAACCCATGATTTAGGTGTTATAGCAGAAATTGCTGATTATGTTGCTGTCATGTATTTAGGGAAAGTGGTAGAATACACAGATGTAGACACCTTATTTCATAATCCTTTGCATCCATATACAAAAGCTTTATTATCATCAATACCGACAATAACTAAAACTAAAGTTAACGATCTAGCCAGTATTCGAGGTACTGTTCCTTACCCTATGAATTTACCTTCCGGTTGCGGTTTTTATTCTAGATGTGAGCGCGTTAAAGCTGGGTTATGCCATCCTGATGCAGATGTGCAATTAAATGAACTGGAACCCGGACATTTCGTCAGATGTCCGGTTGCGGAAAAAGAATATTTTGGGGAGGCATGAAAATGGGGAATAGTAACGAAAACATACTAGAGGTTAAATCTCTAAAAAAATATTTTCCGGTACAATCAGGATTTTTCCGAAACACAGTTGGATTTGTGAAAGCTGTAGATGATGTTAGTTTTAATTTGAAATCTGGAGAAACATTAGGTCTTGTAGGTGAATCAGGATGTGGAAAAACAACCTTAGGGAGATGCATACTGCGAGCCATTGAACCTTCAGGAGGGCAGATAAAATTTCGAAGCGAAAACGGGGATATGCTTAATCTTGCTGAACTTGACGAAAGAAGCTTGCGAACTATACGAAAAGATATGCAAATGATATTCCAGGATCCGTATTCTTCTCTTAACCCTCGCATGATTGTTATGGATATTATAGCTGAACCTTTAGTTTGTCATAAAATTGTAAAAGGAAAAGATAAGAAAGATATTGTTATTGAGCTTATGAAGAAGACAGGGCTTGACAGTAGGCATTTAGAAAGGTATCCTCATGCATTCAGTGGTGGTCAAAGACAAAGAATTGGCATTGCCAGAGCTCTTGCGACTAACCCTAGAATGATTGTGTGCGATGAGCCTGTGTCGGCATTAGATGTCTCAGTACAAGCACAAATTTTAAACTTACTTAAGGAATTACAGGGCAGTTTAAATCTTAGCTACTTGTTTATCTCGCATGATTTGGGGGTAATAAGACATGTTTCACATAGAGTCGGCGTCATGTATGCAGGCAAATTGGTTGAATTGGCAAATTGTGATGATTTATTCTATTCACCCAAACATCCCTATACTGAAGCTTTACTGTCAGCAAAGCCAAATCCAAATCCACGTTTAAAAGGAAAAAAGATTGTTCTAAGCGGAGAAGTAGCTAATCCAGCTAATCTACCATCAGGATGTTATTTAAGCCCAAGATGCAAATATGCTCAAAACTTGTGTAAAATTGAGTATCCTGATTTTAAAGAAATTAAACCTGACCATTTTGTAGCGTGTCACTTTGCTCATGAGCTTAGTTTAAAAGGCGTATTAACATCAACCCCACAAGAGGTATATGCAAAATGAATCTAGCTGTTGTTATAATCCTATTTGTTGCAGGTTTGATAGGAATTATACTGTTTGCTTTGTGGTACACTCGTTTTATGTTGAATAAGATGGTTGTTGAGAAACACACAATAGTAGAGTATATTGTTCAAACTGGGAAAATCCCTGAATCCTGGTCAAATAGAAATTGTATTAATAAGTTAGATGAGACAATTGCTTATGTAAAGTATACATCTATAATCGATGACGAAGAGACTAGAGCAGGGCTTCTAGCTCAATTATTAGACATTCGAATTCTGTGGATCGAGAATATAAAGGGAAAGATGTGAGAGTAAATTGATTGTGGATGCCTATAGTGTATGATTATAGGCATCTTTTGAAGTCTTATTTAAATCCTGTGTTACTTAAGAAGGGTGTGTTAGAAAATGAATTTAGATTTAGAACTGAGAAAGAAAGTTTTAGCACAGGTTTTGTCTTACATTTCAGCAGGAGTTACTGCTGTGATTGGAGCGCTAAATTGGTTTGCTATAAGAGAGTTTCAAAGGATTTTAGTCGTTTATGTTGGGGTATCTCCTTGGGCTTGGCGTGCTATTGATCTGTTTACTTTTATGATATTAGGTATATTATGGTTATGTGGTGTGTATTTAAGTCAAGATTATTATGAAAAAGGGTATTGGAAAGCCGAATTACTCAAGCGTTTACTTACAATTACCGGAGTACAATTATTTGTTCTTCTTGTATTTTATTATATAACGTACATAATACGTCTTAGGTTTGGAATCTAATTGGCGATTGATTGCACTAGTTTTTGTAATCTTGATGGTGGCAATATCTTTGCTTACTACACCTGAACAGAAGACAATGTTGGACTATCTAAACGCCTCGAACATTACTCTGATTGATAGAAATGTGAAACAGAAATGGTAAATAACCTGTGATGATAAAAACAATTTGGTCTTTGTAGTCTCTGAATAGAAAAGCGCAGAGATCGAGGGAGTCCTAAGGTATAATGTCAAGACCAAAATGGAAAATGATCTTTGAAAATTTCATAGTTTTAAGCGGGTTTTGAGCGCAAAAAGGAATCCCTACTAAAGCTGCCATGCAGCCCTGGAAAATATGGCAGCATATGGAATCCGAAGTTTAAACCTTCGGGGGGATATAAAGCCGGTTGCTGCGCAGCAGAGCGTCAACGAGCCGGACTAATTTTCTAGCAGTCAATGCAAGTGCTCTTTTGTGCGGTGTCTTTGGGGTTTCCCTGTACTTGAGATCATAGAAGCGCTTATATTCAGGTTCGTGCATTCTAACCAGATTTGCAGCTTCCATGAAGTAGTATTTCAAGTACCTGTTGCCGGACAGGATCATGTGAGTATTGTCTGCCGTATACTTTCCGGATTGATATTTTGTCCAGCAGATACCGGCATATTTGGCCAAAGCCGCTTGGTTCTTAAAACGGTTGATATCGCCTATCTCAGCTATGATACCGGCAGCATATACCGGACCGATTCCTTTGACAGAGGTTAGAGTGTGAGGAATAGTTTTCATAATTTCCTCGATAGCGTTGTCGAATAGTTTTAGCTGGTCTTTCAAGGTTTTAATTGTATTATAAGAAATGGCCAGCACCTGATTAACTGAATCAGCCACTGTCTTTGGAAGGCGATATGAGCTTCTGGCAGCTTTTTGAACCATTTTAGCAATGTCCTCTGGACACTCAAATTTACCCCTGCTTTTGTTGTCGATAAATTCCGCAAGTTCTTCGATAGAAGTGTAAGCAATTTCATCGACAGAAAAGAATTCTTCTATGATGGCCATAGAGGTAGCGCCGAACTTGTCTGAGAAGACCTTTTCCTGGGTGAGTGCTGAGAATTTCAGGAACAAATGGTTCAAAAAGTGGTTTTTCTCCCTTGTCAGGTTATTTGCGCAGTAATATCTGGCACGGGTTAGCTTTTTTAGGGCAACAGTTTTTTCGTCCATGTAAACCTCCTTGTTGATGCGGCCAAAACGCAGGTGGTCTGCGATAATGAAAGCGTCAACATCATCGGTTTTCGGCAAATCAGGGTACGACTTTTTAAAAGCGCTAACCTGCTTTGCGTTTAAAATATGGATATGAGGATTAAAGCTCATAACTCCGGCATCCTGTTTCAAGAAATGAATCAGGGGTTCGCCGTAGACGGAAGTTGCTTCAAGCCCTATGACAAGGGATTCAAGTTTGTGAGAATTCATAATATTGGCAATACTTTGGGAAAGCTTAGACGCACCGGGCAGGTTATTTGGTATTGTAAACTTAGAAAGGCTTGTCCCGGATGAATCTAAGAAGCGTACTTTGTTCTCACAAGAACTTACATCGATGCCTACAAGCAATGTGGTTGGCATAAGTTTCACCTCCCTTCGCCTTATGTTTAAAGGCTCATTGATATTGACTTAAGCCCGTGGTGACTGGCGCGTCGGCACCCTCGCAATCAGAATTCAGCTCATAAGTCCACAATGCACGCTTCTCCCGACTGCTATTAAGGAGAAAGTGGAAATTGAGCAAACGCCCTAAGGTTCGCAGCTAACACCAGACCAGGGGAACAGACTTTCGAAAGTAGTAGCTTGTGTTAAGCTTTACAAGGAGAGAAAAAACTGCTCTCAATGGCCTTCAGACCATTGTTACACGGGCTTAAGTCAAAGTAAAGAGGCAAATATGAAGTTTTCAAGGTGCAGCCGCATTAGTCACATTGGGTGCGCGACGCTTAATACTACGTATTAAGCGTATACCTAGAATTTCCAGCGTGTTTGGGGTCGATTCCCGGGGGTTTCTAACTGGAAATTCGTATACTAAACCCCCACAAAAACTATTATACGAGTGAGGGTTAAAATGCTTAAGCTGTCAAGAATTTTACTTATATTGTCGCTGTTGCTTATACTGATCATGGCAACGGTAGCAGGCGGATCCGAACATATAGTTAAACCCGGGGAAATTGCCATAGTGGAGGAAGACAAAGGGATCCCTATAACGCACCCCTTACAGGTCTATCCCATCGACGTAGTAATGATAATCGACCAATCGGGGACAATGTCCGGAGTGGGCGATATACCGGCAACAGATCCGTATGCGTGGCGTGTTGAAGCTGCACGATACTTAACCGGCAATCTGAAAACCAAGCAGTTCGAAGATAAAGTACCTAAAATCGGAGTTGTCAACTTCGGGACATATGCCTTGCCGGAAAATAGTATTCCCCTAACCACACTTGACATCGAAGAGAATGTTAATCAGATAATGGGCAACCTGCAGGCGGTTAATTTGGGCTGGACTAATTTTAGCGCTGCATTTATTGAATCCGTAAGACTGTTTGAACAGGCAAGAACATTTGAGGAAGGTCGCAGAGCAGCTGTCGTATTGTTTACCGACGGTGAACCAATCGATGAGAGAAGGTTAACTGCCGAAGAATATTTCAGAGAAATTAGCGCGATAGTTGAGACTACGTTCCGCGCTAAAGAGATAGATCTTTTTGTGGTAGGCATCGACGCCACGGATATGACTTGGTCTCCAAATATGGAAAGCTGGCAACGTTTGCTACCTACCGAGACAAGCAGAATATTCCACCTTGAGTCAATGGATGAACTCTCGAGGGTTTATAATGATATCGTCCGCATCCTTTATGAAATCCCCGACGTGCCTCCGGACTTGATCACAGATGCTCAGCGCCTTGAATTTGACCTTCCTGCGTACTTAGAATGGGTAGAGTTCCATGTTTTTCCCGAAACTGCAGATTTAGTGTTAAACATTGTCCGCCCCGATGGTACGGTAGTGAATGCAAGAGATGAGGATGTCAGCGTTTACGATTTTGAAACATTTTCCATAGTAGTCGTTTATGCGCCTGATCCCGGACGTTGGCAATACTGGATTGATGGGGGCCGAGGACAGATTGAAGTTTATCGAAATATGATCCCAGTGCGCCTTCGGCTTGTCAGTCCTAGGCCGATAGAACCTTTAGGCAGAGAGCAAAGCGTTGTTGCTGAGTTTTTCCGGCAGGATGGGACACCTTTGACAGCACATCCTGATTTTCCTATCCAGGTAGAAATGACAATAACTGATCCTGTCGGAGGACAGGAAAGCTTCCTCCTAACTCAAACGGAGCCTGGCATCTACACCTCAAAATCTCTTTTTAAACCTGAAATAGATGGAATACACTTAATTGAGCTTGAAGTATTTACAGCCGGCGCTTTTTCCTATACCAGCGAATACTCAGTGGAAGTTTCTTCTTTGCCTTATTTGGCTGTTATTCTTCCAAGTGACGCCTACACAATTTATGCCGGGGATGAAATGATTGTCGAAGCTAAAATACTGGTTGCAGGTGAACCGGCTGATTTTGAAGAGCATTTCGAAACTTCAACGACTGCCTTGGTAATCGCCTGGCTTGAACCTGAAGGGACCGAACGAAGCCCTGCTCATTACCTGCACCCTACTGCTGAAAAGGGACGCTTAGCCAGCTTACTTCCCTATCCTGTTCCTGAAGGTAGCGGACAGGTGCGATTCAGGATAGTCGGAACACTTTTAAACGAACTAAACTATCAACCTGATGAATTAGTTGTAGCGTACACTGCAGTCGTGCGAGGTTTACATCCTGGTTTTATAGCTCTGATTGTTCTTACCGCACTAACTCTTATCGGCAGCGGTTTTGGCGTGATTTCTTATTCTCGGCGTCCCTCTTGGGTAGGCAGGTTGACCATAAAGGATACACGAAACCCTGGTGATGAAACTGAAATTTTACTAAATCGCTTTGGCAAGAAAAAAGTCATTACTTTGGGCAAAGGCGCAGCAATTCCATTGTGTGATGACCAATTCCCACATATGAGCGGCAAACTGCAACTTGAGAGAAGATCGACTGAGGACGGAATGAAATACTTGCCCGTGCTTTCTTATTCGTTGGAAAAATCTGCTATTTCCATGAGGGAAGCTTTTAATTATGACGAAGATTTAGTGGTTATAGGAAGCTATACCATAACGTATAATACTTTTTAATAAAATGGAGGTGTTTTTTTAATGAACGAAAAAATGATCGAACGTCCAACTCTGATTATCGGTCTTGGCGGTCTTGGCAAACATGTACTAACGCATGTAAAGCATAGGCTTTATGGCAAATTTGAGAATAAAATGCCTGACAATGTCGCCATCTTTTCTATGGATACCGCCAATATCGACGATGCGCGAAGACCAGAAATAAAAACTGTTAACAAATGGACTATCTCGGACTTTTCATTAGATTATGACGAAAGGAGCGAAGAATTTGTTCATTTCGGAGGTCATTGGGGAAAACCGGTTCTTGATATTGCGAAACAGCCAAACCCCAAAGTTAGGATAGATCCCTTCATATCGGGTTGGCTTAAAAAGGATGATGCTGAGCGTTATCATAATATGACCGAGGAGGATTTAAGCGTAAAAAAAGGAGTTGGTCAGAAGCGTCAGGCCAGTAGGGTATGTCTGTTTCTTAAACTGAAAGAACAGGAGTTTGTGGAAAATTTAAAAAGAACTATCAACCGGGTTGACAGATACAGCACAAAAGACAGACCCTTAAGAGTTATCATAATCGGCTCAATCGCTGGCGGCACGAGCTGCGGAGCTCTATTGGACATATCGATACTCATACATCACTTAGTGAGTGAATGTGAATTCCCCTCACAGTTCATCGGCCTGATAACCCTTGTCAAAGGATTTGAAGGACTAAAAAGCAGCAGAGATATTACATCGGATGACTACAAGCGTATGGAAGCCAACAGCTTTGCTGCCTTTCGCGAGTTGGAACGCCTGATGTTTATTAAAAACTCGCCATATACCATTGACTATAGCGATCAAATAAAAAGCGTAAAATTAAAAGATAGGCTGTTTGATGTGTTATATTTCATTGATGGTTCAACTTTAAGCTATATAGCAGGTAGAGACGCAGCCAGATTGCAGCATAGCGAAGGAATTGTACCTGCGACAGCCGATTTTCTTTACATGCATCTTATAGGGCTAACGGACGACTATTCCAACATATCCACAGCTCTTGCGACAAATTTTGACAATGCCGAAAAATATCCGAGAGATGGCGCTGTATACAGCAGCTTTGGCATCCATCGACTGATTTTTGATGCGCAGGGAATAATGGATATGTTCGCTCCAAATTTAGCCTGGGACGTTATAGATCATTTTATAGACCAAAAAGCGCATCAAACAGGTTCATCCGGTATAGAGCAGGATGTGCTTGATTTTCTGAGCAGCACAGGCAACACACCTTTCAACCATACTGTATCGGCACAGTTAAATAGTAATGACGCCATTAAAACCAACGAAACTTACCTGTTAGGAGTTCTTCGTTTTGGCGGTATACGCCCTTTGCAGGTTAACACTGTAGATTATAACAGTATTGAAACATCTGCTTTGCTTAGACCTCGACCTAGTAGTGATGTGATTAAAGATGTAGATAACTTATCAAACCGGCAAATTGGCATACCTGATCAAAAACTCGGAGCAAATGATAAAAATGGCACATTGTATGCTGTGCTTAACTATCTTTATGAAGAGAACCAGAAAAAATACTTCGATACCCTAAAGCAAGCAGTAGAAAAACTGGCAGATGGTGAAAAATCAGCAAGCTTACTTTATACCCTTGAATTCTTGAATGAGCTTCTAAAAAAATATGAATCTTTCTCAAAACATATTGATGCCTTGGCCAAAACAATCAAAGATAAAAAGGATGTAGCAAACAAACAAACAAGCGCTCTGGCAACGGAACTGCAAAAAACCAAGAGCGGCGCAAAACAAAAAGTCTATATTCAAGCTCGCAGCTACGAACTCCAATGGATGAAAATTGAAATAATTTTAGGCTATTTCCAGAAGCTTACAGGAGCTCATTTTGAGCTTGCCGAAAAAATCAGAGACGATGTGGAAGGGTACGTTAACGCTTTCAAAAACCTGAAGGACATTATGAGCACAATGATCGATTCTGTGCGCCAGGTCCGGCGGAACACCATAAAAAATTATCCCGTCCGCACATACGTGACTAAGCCTGATGATCCTTGGGAGAATCGCCTTTATGCATTGATGCTTGACGAGATACCAAACGGCCATGTTGAGAATAAATTATGCGAGATTCTGCCAAAAATCGATAAAAATAAAGTGATTAAGGAGTTTACCTGGAAAGTTTCCCCTAATGCTGAATTTACCGGTTTTCTTTCCAGCGATTACGTTCCTTCAGTCAGGCAAACTGAAACAAATGTATGGAATTTTGCATTCGTGAAAAAAATGATTGAACTCGGTCACCTTAACAAGCTTATTGATCTTAACATTTTTGATATTCTGGCCTGGACTAAATGCACTAACGCTTCAATGGAAAAACAGAAGGCAATGTGCAACACTCAGGCTATTGAACTATTGAATCATTTAAAAAAAGCCAGTGAAGCTTCCATTAGCTATGACTCAAGCATCCATAACCAACCATCTAATTATGGTGTTAGTTATGGTGTACACCAGAATACCTGGAAGATTTATGCTCCGTGGAAACCAAGCGAACCCGGAAGTTTTATTTCCGATGTATTATTTGAACACACCAAAAATTCAAATGATGAATATAAGGAAAGCATACATGAAATAGTCGCAAAAACGACGATGCATTACCTTCGAATGCCGGCAATGCCCAATATATCCAATTTAGAAAATTCTTATCTTGAACATTTAAGAGCAGAGAGATTTCCACCGTTGCATAATTTTCTGGCTGAAAAAAATGCAACTCGCTATGAAACTATGCTTGTTGAAAGCAAAATTCCAGGCATAAATATAACATCCTTTTGTCCGCAGGTGACTTCATTATTGGAATATGAAGATGATCTTATAGCGTTTACCCGTGCGTACGTATTAAAAAAACTAAAGCAAGAACTTGACAATAATATGCTCAAATGGCAATATTCCGTTGAATACCAAAAAAGGACGCACATAGTATGGCTTGAAAATACTATTCTAAAGTCAGCTGGGTCTTTTATTGCAAGCGATGCTATCCTGAAATCGGAATTTGTGAAATTGATCACAAATGAATGGAACATAAAACGCAAGGACTTTCAAAACGACATTGTCTCTTTAAGTGGCAAGACACTTATTGATGAGCTTTACGATGAAATAACGAAGTTAAGAGATCTTGCCTTAGGAAAAAATGTAACTGCGGTGGAACGCGACTTATATCTGGTGATGAGCCTTGTGTTGGAAAATGAAATCGCCTTATTAGAAAAAATTAGAGCAATATAAATCTCGTTGGCGGATACGGAATATGTCCACTAGTATCTATCCCCTATCCGCCTTTTTAGTTTAGTATAAGGGATAATACAACTATTGGGGTGGTTTTATGAAGAGAATCGTGATGTTTATGTCGCTTGGCACATCTTTTTATACCAATATGGTGAGTAGATTTGCCAGTGAAGCCACACTGCGAAAAAAGGCAAATAAACCAAATATTACAATGTCTGATAAAAGGAACGAAATCGAGAGTATTGTCTTAAATAATATTGAGGATTGCTACCGAATTTGTTATCCGGATTTTGAGGAAAAATTAAACGAAGGTAACCTCACAGATTATCGTTTCCCCTCCGCTGAGCTTAACAGCCTATATCACTGGCTGAACGCACAAGAAGGCATAATATTTAAAAAAATTTATCTAATTCGAACAAAGCCGCAAGATGTTCGTGCCTGTGCGCAAATGCTTAAGGATATAATACCCCAATTGTGTGATTCTATAAAGAAATCCAATAATGCAAATTTTAATTCTGTTGAAAATGCTGTTGAAGTAGAAATAATTGATATAGATCTACCTGTAGACGACTCTGAGCAATTACCCATTTGCGCCGCTAATATGCTTGAACAACTTTATAGAAAAATGTGCAATTTGCGGGAAGAAGGAATTGATCACTTCGTATTGAACGCCACGGCAGGTTATAAGATAATGATGACTCTTCTTTCTCTTTTCAGTTTTATCAGAGACGATGTTGAACTCATCTATATGTATGAAGGTACGCCAACATTCATTAAAATGCCTTCCCTGCCACTTCATTTAGACATTAAACTTTTCGATGAGTATCGCTCACTTATTGCTCAAAAAGATGTACTCCTCAAATTTGAGCCTCCCCGGAAATTAGCCGCCTTATTCAACCGTGAAGAGAAAGGCTGGGTAAAGAATGCTTTTGGCGCCGCTCTGATGTCGCTGTATGACCAGGTGCGAAATCAACGTTTTGGAACAGGTCATAGGCTCATGCGTTTTCTTGATCAGGAGACAAGAGAAAAAATGGCTAAAAACATCCGGCAATGGGAACATATCTGGATGGGAGATCTCATTCCCGAAACCGTTGAGCATTCAAGAAGGCATAGCATGCGTCTTTTGGAATATGCCGCAGATCTGCTTGAACCATTGTTTGCAAAAAATAAAGATTTTTTAACTAATAATGAGCTCTACTTGCTTTTATGTTGTTTTTGGTTACATGACATAGGTCATACAGGCTTGAAGTTTGAAATAAATGGAGTTCAAGTACCTGTGGAAATGTATCCTACGCTGGTTAGGAGATGGCACAGTTTTATATCGGAAAAACTAATATTAGGTGACAGAAAATATATGTTTTCTGAGAGTAACACAACTGATGCAGTGAAAATTGTAGCCAAAATAAGCAAGTATCACCGTAGCAAGCTTCCATTGTTAAAAGATAGAAAAATTTGGAGTGATAAATATTTTCCCGACTTAACTGTGGTGCCTATGCAAAACGCAACTGAGGATATAATCTTTGTAGACCCAGACAGGTTGCCTTTTATTTGCGCAATACTGCGCATATGCGATGCGCTTGACGTACAATTTGACCGAGTTGTTGATGAAGCCTTTTGGGAAGAAAGAAAAATCCGTACAAATGAAGAAGTCGCCTATCTGTTATGGCGGCTGCGGGAAAAAAAGGCCTTGATTATTTCATGTTCCGCAGATATTATGAATCCGATAGAAACGTTATTGGGAATTATTGAAGACTGTAAGAAAGAGTGGTTTAGAGGATCAAATTTCAGTTATGAAAAAGCACAGAAAATTGAAGAGATTATTGATACTAAAATTGACCCTTTACTTCTAGAAATTATCGCTAAAATTTATGGTTTGTCTAATACCTCTGAAAAACCCTTAACCATTAATCCTTCGGAAAAAGAAATAATGGCGGAAATTCTAAGCTACTGCGACCGGATCGCTTTCAAGATGCGTCAGGAGGCACATTACTATAAGCACAGCATGGTTAAAATCGTTTATCTGACAAATTATGACAACAAATCCCAAATCAACATGGTGTTTGATCAGAATCTGTCAGATGAAAAACTAAAGCAGCATTTTGCTAAGGGGATCTGGCAGGAGCTAGAAAATAAAAATAATGAAGTGAATGAAATTCTAAAAAAGAATAGCATAGAATTTGAAGG
>Ga0209616_1000097_pt1 | contig 25429 bp, 22 predicted proteins | sample FlocCalmetaG_FD_184153 | JGI IMG/M metagenome (GOLD analysis project Ga0209616, IMG submission 184153) | Freshwater bacterial and archeal communities from Indian Creek, Illinois, USA - Floc-Cal metaG (SPAdes) (version 2) | ecosystem: Environmental > Aquatic > Freshwater > Unclassified ...
CTAATCAGAAATGGGTTAGCGATATAACATATGTGCATACCGATGAAGGATGGCTTTATGTAGCGGGTATATTGGACTTATGTGGTCATGAAATAGCAGGATGGGCAATGGGTGATCGTATGACCAAAGAACTCGTTATCCGTTGTTTAAAACAGGCCAGAGGTAGGCGCGGCAATCCATTCGGGGTTCTCTTACATTCGGATAGGGGTAGCCAATATTGTAGCAATGGTTACCAGGAACTGATGAGGAAATGTAATTTTATCTGTTCTATGAGCCGGAAAGGCAACTGTTGGGATAATGACCCAAGCCCCATTCTACAGACACATAAAACATCAAGTATAATAAAAGAGAAGGCTGTGTCGAGAATTGGGTAAGGTTATTTTCTCGGAAGCCAATCATCGGGTCTGTTAGCAACTTGAAACCGAAGCCAGAATACAGCTTCCCGCTACTCTCACAGGCTGCATTTTATACCACCCCTCATTTACCGTATTTAACTAAATCATACAGTCTTTTGTTTTGATAAATCCGCTCCTTACCTATCTTTTCAGATGTAAGAAAACCCTCTTTTTCAAGAGAAGACAGATAATTAACCGCAGTCTTTCTTGTTACCGATAAACCATTTTCAATATAGACGGTTTTTGTATAAAACTCATAAAACAGCAAATCAATTAGTTCCTTGGAATAAATTTTAGGAAGTTTTTCTTTAATTTCAGCACTCATTGTTTCAACTTCAGCATTGATTCTTTTTACTAACCTCAGTGTCACTCCTGCTGTTTCCTCAATACCTGCAAGAATATAAACAATCCATTCCTCCCAGTTTTCATGAATTCGTACTTCCTGAAGAAGTCTATAATATGCTGATTTGTTCCTGATTACATAGCTACTCAAATAGAGGATAGGGCTATCAAGCAATTCCTTTAATACCAAGTAAAGCACATTTATGATTCTACCTGTCCTTCCATTGCCATCATAAAAGGGATGAATGCTTTCGAATTGGTAATGGATGACTGCGAGTTTTATCAACGGGTCAACATCATTGTAGTCTTCATTGATGTATTTTTCGAGATTGCTTAAAAGCTCTCGGATTTCAGCTTCCCCTGCAGGTGGTTTATAAACAGTCTCACCTGTTTTTTCATTCCAAAGTACAGTACCGGGCAATTTTCTTATTCCCGCACGATTCTTTTCAATAATGCCCTGAATCTCAATAATCATATTTGTTGTAAGCATTTCACTAGCCTTAACCAACTCATACCCTTGCCACAAAGCAGTCCTGTAGCCGTCAACTTCCTTGGCGGCAGGACTTGCTCCGCTTGCATCACTCATCGCTTTATATAGGTCATCGTGAGTTGTTATAATGTTTTCAATTGCAGAGCTATCCTTAGCTTCATTAATTATGACCCCATTTATCAAAATATGTTTATTCGGAATCGTATCTGCATAACCTTTCAGTTCAGCCAATGCACGATTGGCTCTTGCCAGCTGCTTTAGCACCGCTTTCGTTTCCAGCTCAGCATTCGGCGGCAACATAGGTAATTTTTGCTCACTCATTACATATACCTCCATTACATAGGTATTATATCGCTAAATTTTACCTATGTCAATTCGATATAGGTAAAATTTCTAGTACCAAAATACAGAGCAACAAGCAAGGCAAGAGCCGCAATGCCCATACCAAACTTGTATTTTTCATCAATCGTCGTCACCGCGTCGCTCTGTGCATAGGTCGTCCATCCAACCATCATCATAGTTCGAACCACTGTCTTTGTATGGTACAGCACGTGGTTTTCCCATTTTATACAGTTTGCATGACTTGGGACCATAGCAAAAGCTTTCAAATCGGTATTTCTTGGTCACGCCCCAGTTATATTCAATTTCAACCGCCGACATTGTCGCCCACGCACATTGAAAACACTTACCCTTGTAACTGGCTGAACTCAGCATTCTTGCGCCACGCTCTTTATAAGTAGCCATATCTGGTGGCTCTATCAGATATGGGGGTGGCGTAGTGGTTTCAGCTAGATCGGCTTTCTTTATAATTTTTAAGCCTCCGGCACGGTAGTAGTTGGCGTAGTCGCTCACATCATACATTTTTGTCCACGCAGACCCCTTTGCAACATAACCAATTCGGAAAATAAGCTTCTGCTGTTGATTTTCCGAGATAGCTACGGAAAATTGAGTCTTTATTCCATTGGCTTCGCCATCAAGAAACAGATTGTAGCCGCGATGATAGTGAGTGCGGTTATCAAGCCTGTACCGCCACACGGTTGTACGCGGTTGGATGGATATTATCGTGCCTTGCCATTCAATTTTTTCTGCGTCATTGATTGTCATTTTCTAATTCCTCTTAACCGGCTTTTGCGGCTGTTTTATACGCAAATCCCGTCTTCGATTGCATAAATATTATGTCACCATTTTTTTTGCTTCAAGGGGTGGTCGAAGGAATCATTAAATGAAAACTTGCCTACTTCACCACATACCTCGTCAGCCTACCGCTACCTACTTTCTTAATAAGCCCTTTGGATAGCATCACTTTAAGCATATTAACTGCATGGGTTGTACCCACCCCAAGAGCATCTTCAACATCACTACGGGTAATTTCCTTTTGTTTCTCACACAATCTGAGTACTGGCAAATACTTTTCTTCCTCTACGCTTAAAGACTGTACATGTGTATTAGGCAGAACAACTCGAAATGCACCTTCGACATTTTCAAACTTTGGCTGAACAGATAGGCCTTTATAACAACTGATGATTTTACTAATTCCAGTGCCATATGCTTCAATCAGTTTCATTCTGTAAAAGAGACTTGCAAGGTTTTCATTTCTAGGTTGTGATGCACCAAGCATTGCAGCTTCCAGAGACATTCCTGAGACTAATCCCCCAAGCGAAATGATTTCTAAGCGGTCTGAATAGAGATTTATAATTGTACTCCCACTAAAGGCATACTCTCTGTGAACAATAGCATTGAGCAATGCCTCACGCACGGCATCTTCCGGATAATCTCTTTCATCTGTGCGTAGCAAATCATGAAAGGTAGCCTTCGTGCTGTTATAAAAATCTATGGTTTTAAATGCATCTGTAAGCTGATTAAATAATGAGCCGGTCAATTCCTTTCGGTCTTTGAATACCAATTTGTCAGTACCCTGAAAAACAGCAAATTTAACAGAATGCTTACACTGATCCGAAACCAATAGTCCCATATTTGTATAGATATCATCTTGAGTAAGAATCCCCAAGTTTTTCATATGAACCTGTGAAAACTCTAATTGTCGTTGTTCCATTTCTTTATTTAAGCTCGTAAATGTCAATTCTTGAACGAGAGACCGATTATTTTCAAATGAATCCCCATCCGTCATTTTAATCATCATGCGAATTGCATCCTCAGATGCAGGTGCAGAGGTCGTTCCACTTCTAACATAGACTCCGGATGGTTTTAGTCCTTTGTCTGAAAGATAATAAGGTTTTTTAGTCCCTTGATTAATTGTTAACTTGATAATATTCTTATCTTCTTTTTGAACAAGCTCAATAGTCGTAAACATAGAAACATCCGGGCGAATGCTATCTCGTACAGCATTTGATATTTGCTGCATCACAAAATTCACATTATCAAGACCCGTTATTTCTCCATTATCCTGAACGCCAATATATATTGTGCCACCGTTGGTATTTGCAAATGCCACAACTTCCTTTTTCATATCGGGAGTGTAGATTTCCTTTAATTCAATAGTTTCACTTTCATACATTCTCATAACATCACCCTTTATATCAGTTTCTATCACTTCTGCCACTATTCTATCACTGACAGTGTTAGAAAACAAGTCAAACAGTTCGACAATTCATGACACAGGGATCATCTCATCTTCTTCTACCAGAATGTACTCGTTAATACAATAAAATGCAGTACCCAATTTCACAAAAAAGAGCCGTTCGAGAAATTCTACGAGAGATTGGACAAGCTCTTGATATGAACACGTAATAGAAGCAACTGTAATCATATAAAGCCATTACGGTTTCTTTTCATTTTTGGTCCGATAATGTTATTGGTCAGTATAATTGTCAGCAGTTCATATTAATTGCGACACAATACCTGTCAGTACTACAATTCAATAAATACATTTGAGTTGAATAGAAAGTACAAAACCAGTCATAAAAAATACGTTTTCTGGCACATCATAACCTGTTTTGATCATGATTTTTTATGATCAATCAGGCATCATTTATTTTTGCTTAAAATTTGATCTGGTTAAAGAGGGCCGGCACCACCCTTAACCCTCTTTTCTCTGGTAAAATACCAGTGAAATAAAACCACCAGACACGTTCATTGTAATTGACACACCGCTTCGTTCAAAGATGTTGGAAAATTATCTCTGTGAAAACCACGAAACCCAAGGTGATGACAGTCGATGTCTTTCTCAGCCGTATATGTTTTTATCAGTCTATACCTGCGCCGCTTTAACCTCTCTTAACGCGGATAAGCCGGTTGAATGTATTAATAAATTCTAACTCAACTTCTATAAAATCTCTTAACGAAAAGTCATGATCCATGTACTTTACAGGCGGGGCATTTACAGTTGACATGCCCTTCAACTCTGTTAGTTCATAGTGCAGCAGCAAATCGTCAACATTTCTGATGCGGAGTTTCTCATCTAAAGTGAGATCGCCTAAGCCGAACTTCTTGTAAATCAAACTTTGGAGCTTTTCCTCAACAGCAATATATGCAGGCAATTGAGCCTTGACCGGTCTTGTTAAATCAGAAACATAACTTTCACTTGCATCGTGCAAAAGACATCCTAATTGTATCTTTTCGGAATAATCTCGAATTTTTGCTTCATTATAACAATTTATGGCATGCTGTGCGACAGAGTAGAAATGATCGATGTGCCCGTTAGCTCTGGTCATCAAAGACAAAGAATGGGCAATATCTTCAATCACAATGTCCTCAGCAACAGGTTTAAAAGGATTAACCTTCTTTTTTGTGTAAGTCACTATATAGTCAGTCATGCAATTCTCCTTTTGAATTTAAGCTGGCAGGAGTTCTATAGCACATCTCGTTTCTGAACTTTGCTTGCACACGATGTCACCATCACTAATTTCTTTAATGTTTATTCATCGATGTTATTAATATAATCAAACATCCCGGAATCACTTTTCCAGCATAAATTTCGCCGACTATTACCAATAAATCCGCGTCGTTCATGACAGGATTGCTCTTTACAGCTAAAAACGAACTTACGGACGCTTCTTATCGGGATAACGAGCTCTTTTGCCGGATGTGAAGCCGCCAAAATAAGAAGGCTTTGATGCTTTTCCTGTGAAGGAATTGTTACGATTCGCCAAAGACTGGCGATCAAACGACGGTGCTTTTGGCTCTATAAACTTGTTAACCAAGGAATAAAGATGTTCTGAAATTTCGGGCAATGTTTTACCGATCAGTTTTTGAATAACTTTTAGCAGCAACTTTTCTTCAAAATCACAAAAAGAGATTGCCTTTCCCCCAAGACCGGCTCTGCCTGTACGGCCAATTCTGTGAATATAGGTCTCGGGCACTTCCGGCAGGTTGTAATTTATGACGTGGGAGAGTTCTTCAATATCAAGTCCCCGTGCTGCAATATCAGTTGCAACTAGGATTCTTGTTTTTCTTTCTTTGAAATTACTCAAAGCCAACTGTCTGTTGGTTTGAGATTTATTCCCGTGAATGGCTTCCGCCACGAATCCCTTTTTATGCAGTTCTTTAACGACTTTATCAGCGCCGTGTTTAGTTTTTGTGAATACAAGAACAGAATCGTATTGAATACCTTTCAGTAAATCAACCAGTAAGTTCGTCTTGTTTTCCTTATCAACAAAGTATACTTCCTGTTCTATTATATCAATCGGTGAAAAGGCCGGCTTTATATCAATTTCCACGGGTGATTTTAAAATCGCATCGGCTAACTTCGCGATCTCGGTTGGCATCGTTGCCGAAAAGAACATGTTTTGCCGTTCCTTAGGAAGATAAGTGATAATCCTTTTGACATCCTGAATCATTCCCATATCCAGCATATGGTCTGCTTCATCAAGCACAAAGTGCTTGACATGTCGTAAATCAATAAAGCCCTGATTGATTAAATCAAGCAGTCGGCCAGGCGTTGCTACAAGAATATCGATTCCTTTATCCAACTCCCTCGTTTGCGGTACTTGTCCAACTCCGCCATAAATTGCGAGTGTCCTTAAGCCTAAATTCGCCCCATAAGCAACAAAGCAATCCTTGATTTGGATAGCCAATTCCCTTGTCGGAGCAACGATTAATACTTTGATTTGCCTTTTGCCTTTTCGTAGGCCTTGTTCCAACGAAAGACTCTGCAAAATCGGGATAGAAAAAGCAGCAGTCTTACCTGTACCTGTTTGTGCACAGCCCAGTAAATCCAAACCCTCAAGCAGGGGTGGAATAGCCTTGATTTGAATCGGGGTAGGCTCGGTATATCCTTGAGCTGATAGAGCTTTTTGAATTGGGTCAATTAATTTTAATTCGCTAAATAACAATTTAAATCTCCTATAATTCTTATATATTTATAACTTTTCGGGAACTTTTCGAAAATCAGTTAATTTTATTTTTTGTTCAATTTCACTTTTCTCTCACTTTCTATCCTTAAACATAAAAACACAAACCATGCAACCACTGGTATAACACAAGACCATTTCATCAATGCCGAAGAGAAGAAATGAGCTATTGTAAACGGCAACGGAAGTTAATACAAGAGTAATATAACATATTCTTCAAGATAACACAAGAAGTGTTATGCTCGGGTTCTTGAAATTGGATGGAAAGTGAGTAATTTTTGTTTCTACCATACGTCGCCGATTCTTTTCAAAACAACTCATCAAAAGAATATTATAGCGTAGCTTAAGCTCGTCCGGCTGAATCCCTAAATATGCAGATTTGGGCTTTACGGTATCTTATATTCCGCAATATATTCCAGATGCCTAAAATCTTCATTAAAATCCAAACCATAGCCTACAACGAAGATATCTGGAATATTGAATCCCACATATCTTAAGGGGAGGTTTATAAATCTTCTTGCGACATTGTTCAAAAGAGCGCAGACATGTAAACTTTCGGGCTTATGATTTTTTAATATTCTGGTCAGATACGCTAGAGTTAAACCTGTATCCACTATATCTTCAGCTATTATCACATGTCTGCCTGTTATTAGTATGTCAAGATCTTTGGTGATCTTAACCGCACCCGAAATACTCTGACCTTCAGGGTATCGCCCTATTGACAATGTGTCAACATGTATCGGAATACTAATTGCACGTGTTAAGTCAGAAAGAAAAAACATTCCGCCGCGAAGTACGCTAACAACAACCGGATGTAACCCTTTATAATCCTCACTTATCTCGCGGCCCAGATCTATAACTCTTTTCCGAAGCCTTTCTTTTGAAATCACAGTACGACCGACACCATCCGATTTTTCCATTATCATAAAACCCCAAACTTTCTTAAAAGCTTGTTTATATCTTTTTTATACAAAATTGAGATATTAACTTCAGGATAGAGTGCTTTTAGTTTTCGCATCTTTCTGTTTTTTCCGGTTACATATTTCTGATTCATAGTTGTCAATTCGACATATGTCTGAAATGCAGGCAAGAAAAAATCCGGAGTAAATGCCTTAGTTACATTGCCTTCCTCATCCCATTCGATTGGGAATGTAGTTGGTTCATACTTCCATTCCACATGATACATTTCAAGAATTTTAACAAATTCAGCTTCACTTTTATGCACAAAATCGCGCTTCTTTAATTTGTTTTCATCAGCATCAATTTTTATAAACGAAGTGTTGTTTTTTATCTCATCAGGAAACATATTGGCAATCATTTGTGATATTTGCGTAATCTTTAGTTTTTCCGTATTGAAAGTAATGTGATAAAGACTGTTATCTCCCCAATTTTGCGAATATATGTCGAACAAATATTTCCTGTGTTTCCGATCGCTTAAAGCTATAAACTTTTGTGCCTGAGCAACATCAATACCATACTGTTCGCATATTCGATTTATTCTCGCCTGTTCCGGCGATATAATCCGAAGATGAAAAGCATTAGGATTATCTTTAAAGACCATTTCGGCTCCTAATCCAAGAATGATAGCACCCGAATCTTTAGTTGCATCTTTAAGCCGATTTTCAATCGAAACATAAAACGGAATTCCTTCGGACGAGAGTGTTAAATGTGCTTTAGGGCTGTCTCTAAGAAGGTTTATTTGATTTGATTTTGCAATTCCGGAAAGCCATTGGGTGTTTACATATTCTCTGTCAATAAGCGGTAAACCAAAAGATTTTGATAACTCCTTAGCCAACTCTTCTCCCAAACTTCCGGTTTGACGAGAAATAGTAATTATTAACAAAACTCCCATCCCCCTTAAGTTTTCCTCAACTATTACTATATCATACCAGAAAAAAATCGCAACTAAAATAAAAACACACGAAAAAAGTCGATCGCGTTATGTACAGGCTTATAAACTGAATAGAATGCAATCTAAAGCTGATTGAGCGTTATTTTAATCAAATTCAAACTTGACATTCAGAAACAGCCATGCTATATTTATTTTAGGCTCCAAGGAATTTTCTTCGTTAGTTGAAACCTTGAAGTTCTGTTTAAGGTATCTGATGGATGTATTTGTTAACGGTGAAGAAAAGGGATTTTCGTGAACGAAGTCTTATTTATGAAGTTTTTGATGGTATATTAAAAAAGGATTAAGTAGATTTCAGGAAAGAGGGTTTCTTAGAATTAAAAATTCGATGAACCGTTTGTTTAGAATCCAAAAGGAATTATTAGCAGAGCAGACGGGATGGATTTTCGGGGATGTTCGTTGGAGCTTTTCATTTATCAAAGCATCATGCTATATCAAAAAGAGACTTTAATCCAGTGTATTTTAATAAGCTTGAACTGTTCTCACACAGGTTTAAGTAAATCGATTGATTCAACAGCTTAACACCACGAAAAAAGTTCATAATATTTACTCTCTGTTTTTAACATTGAAGTCTCACCATGTAGACAGTTATGTTGTCAAGATAACAAAGGGGGACACAAAATTGTTCAATAATATGTGTCCCTTTTTTGTCGTTTGCTTTTTATGGAGATTGTTTGCATTTACGCGTTTTAATACTTAGTCTATTTACCCCCGCGCTTTTTGAAATCCTCATCAATCCTTTGCTTCCAATCCGCATTTATGGGGATATTAGCTCGCAGATGACTAACAGTTTCGCTCATTACTTGATAGTTTAGTGATGTGCCAACACTGTCCGCATGAAAATTCGCTGCCCTGTCTTTATTTATACCAATACGCTCCGCAACATCAATAGCATCGATATTTGCTCCGAGAAAGATGAACTCCCAACCATATTTAATTTTTTGGTGTTCAATCATTTGCCGTATCTTCTCATAACTGAATTCACGGCTTGCATTTTCCAAACCATCGGTAGTTATCACGAACAAAACTTTTTCTGCACGCTCATCTTCGGCTGTGTGTTTCTGAACATTTCCTATCTTATTGATCGTCTTACCGATAGCGTCAAGCAGTGCCGTTGAGCCTCGAACAAAATATTCTTTACTTGTTATAGGTGTAATTCCCCGAAGGTTGATTCGATCGTGAAGCAATTCATATCTGTCGTCAAAAAGCACCGTTGTAATTATAGCTTCCCCCGCTACCTTCTTTTGCTTTTCAATCATGGTATTATAGCCGCCTATGGTATCGCTTTCAAGCCCGCCCATCGATCCACTTCTGTCCAATATAAACACCAACTCAGTCAAATCTTTTTTCATATTTTTATCCTCCAATCACAATTTCGTAATTAAAGAATACCAGAAAACCAACGGTATCAGGTCGCTTTCGAGGCGACAAATTATGTCGTACGCAAACTGAATTAACCGCTTAAAAGCTGTTGATCAAATGCGAATAGAGCCTCGTTAATCGCAAAAATATTGTAATTGCCTTCCTCAATACATCGCTCTGAACTCGCTACTAAAACATTGTATTTGTCTTGACCAAATATTTTCTTAACCAATACATTTCCGAGTCTATCAGCCTTCTCCCAATCATCAGGAATTTCAGTTTTATCTTCGCTGTCCATATATTGCTTTATAGGCGTAAAAGCACCTTTGTAATTCTTTACATGTGATCTTGGCATGCTCTGCATATTGATGCATGAGTAAAGAGCAAGTACCTCCAACGAAAAGGTGCATTTATCCCCCCCCTTTTTAATATAGACCGCTCTATATTATATATTCAAAGGACTGGATTGGTGCAATACTTTATGATTTTTTCCTAAGCATTGAGTAAAGAGGGATCTCAAAAGGCATGGGCAAGAAAAGCTTTTGTTGAGCATGCGGCGCGACTTTTATAGGATTTTTATACTCATCATACATTTTGCTGACTGTGTACACAACTAAACTAATGTTTTTCGGGGTTACAATCTCAAGTTCATCACCTACAGCGAAATTATTCCTCTGTTCAACCAGCATCAATTTTTCATCTGAGTTATATCCCATTACTAAACCTAAAAAATCATATGATCGTACGTAACTGCTGCTTTCATACACCTGCGCTTCACTATCAGGCTTCCCAAAATAGAATCCGGTAGTATATCTACGATGACTGACTTTTTCTAATTCGGAACATGACAATTCACTAAAACGGTAATTGTCGGTGTTTTCAGCGTATGCATCAATCTCATGTCGATATGCCCTTACAACCGAAGCCACATAATAGACGCCTTTCATTCGGCCTTCAATTTTAAAGCTGTCAATCCCGGCATTTGCGAGCGGTTCGATGTGCTTAATCATGCTCAGATCCTTTGAATTAAGAATGTATGCTCCTCTGTCATCCTCTGTAATTGGCAAGAATTCACCAGGACGCTTTTCTTCGGAAAGGTAATATTTCCATCTGCAAGGTTGAGCGCATTCGCCTCTGTTGGCATCTCTGCCTGTCAGGTAATTACTTAGCGCGCATCGGCCCGAATAAGCAATACACATGCTCCCATGCACAAAGCACTCTATTTCAAGCGATTGCGGAGTATTTTGCCTTATATGAACTATTTCGCCCAAAGATAGCTCCCTTGAAAGAACAATCCGCTTAACTCCCAAAGAGTGCCAGAAAGATGCGCTTCGCCAGTTGGTGGTATTTGCCTGCGTACTTAAATGAATATCAAAACTTGGCTTAAAATCAATTAAATAAGCCAATACACCCGGATCTGAAACTATGACCGCATCTACTCCCACATCGGACAAGAATCGAATGTATTCGCCAAGACCTTCAAGATCCTCATTGTGAGCAAATATGTTCATAGTGACATATATTTTTTTCCCTGATTTATGCGCGTAAATGACTGCCTGGCTAAATTCTTGAAGCTCGAAATTATCGGCATACGCCCTAAGACCGAAACGTTTAGCAGAAATGTATACCGCATCCGCTCCGTATTCTAATGCCACCTTCAAACACTCCATATTCCCGGCAGGTGCTAAAAGTTCCGGAATCCTATATAGATTTTTAGAAGTTTCAGTTTTTATCTCCATAAATGTTCGAATTCTTCAATAGCTCTCTGATGCTCTGCGTATGTTTCACTAAATTCGTGCGTTCCATCTCCTCTATATACAAAAAATAGCATTTTGTTTTGATCTGTCATGTAGTCTTCATACGGAAACAACACTGCCTCAACCGCCAATTGGCTGGGTGCAGATATCGGACCTAAAGGTAATCCAAGGTGCTTATAGGTATTGTATTTTGAATCTTTGGTTGCTTCTATCTGTGCGTCGGTGGCAAACGGTCCTTCCCATTCTTCACGCGGAATAAGATACAATACCGTTGAACATGCCTGCAAAGCCATATCGACATTCAGACGATTGTGAAAAACCGCAGAAACTTTATGAAATTCCCCAAATCCTGCTTCCGCTTGGACAATCGAAGCCAGTACTATAACTTCGTCAATAGTCATATCAATGATATTAGCTCTGGCAGCAATTGTAGTTTCATTAAACTCTCTGTCATAAACTTTTCGATCGAATGTACGAAGCATAATTCGTATAATATCATCGGGCGAAGCATCTTTATAAGCCTCATAAGTATCCGGAAACAGGTACCCTTCCAAAGGATACTGACCTTTTCTGCGCTCCAAAGGTATATTTTCAAGGAAATTGAAATCATCGATGTATCTGTCTAAATCTTTTGCTGAATCAATGAATTCTTGAGCTGTAAATTCAAACATCTTATTTCCGTCTTCAGTAGTCAAAGCATCTAACAGATGCGCCATCTCGCTTATAGTGTATCCTTCAGGTATTCTGAACCTGACAGTGTCAGGAATCGCCTTGCCTTCCATGAGATGATCAATAATCTGCTGCATATTCATGTCCCTTGACAAGCTATATTCACCAGCTCTAAGCTTGTGCGCCTGGTCGGTTAATTCCGCAAAAAGCTCAAATACAAACTCGTTTCTTATAAGATCGTTACGGAAAAGTATATCTGATATCCTTGCAAGCGAAGAACCCATAGGAATCTCAATAAGAACTTCTATAGAATCCTGAGGATTTACGGGACGCAGTAATTCTCTGTATAGTACATTAAAAGCAAACAATACGCTCCCTATTACAATCGCCAAACTTACAGCAAAAATAGATATCTGCCTTATGAGAAGCATTATCAATCTTTTTTCATTGTTTGTATTTTGAGGCTGTTTTTGAGCCGTAGCTGTTCTTGCCATAACTGTCTCACATCCCTTTTTCGGGGTTATACCTTTTTAACAAGTGTTCCGGCTGCTTTTTTATAGAGTTCAAGGACAGGAAGGCCCAATATACCTATCACTCCCGCCTGACCTAATGCTATATAACCCACCGTAGGCCAGTAGGGCAAATCGTATGCAGGCGCTACATAAAGCGAAACTCCTAACGCATTGACCACAACCGGAGGAAGCATTGCCAAATATCTGTTTTTAATTTTATAGGTTAAAACAGCTGCAAGAAGGGTCAAAGCGCTTCCTCCTAAAATGTCTACAAGTCCAAGCGGGCTTGCGAAGTTAGCAAAAAACACTCCCACAGTTAGTCCTAAAATAGCAGCAGGATCAATAAACGCAAGCATAGTCAGAGCCTCTGGGATTCTGAATTGTATAGGACCGAAAGCTATCGGCGTTACCATTAAAGTTATTACAATATATATGGCTGCAATAATACCAGCCCTTGCGACAAATCCTGCCGAGCCGTCCGATTTTAAAACTGACTTTTCCTTGAACCGCAATCTAAAACTCTCGCTTTCTGATTAAAAATCAGACTACCCTGTCAAAAAAAACCTAAATCTCCATTATGACCGGCAATATCATAGGATTCCTTTTTGTCTTTTCATAAAGAAACACTCTTAATCTATCTCTTATTCCGGTTTTGAGCATACCCCAGTCATTGAACTTTCTTTGTCCACTCTGCCCGTTTTGTCCATTTTGTCCGTATTGTTCCAATATGCTCTTAACAAGCTCGCGAGCTTCATCTATTAAAAGCTCAGACTCTCTGACATATACAAAACCTCTTGAGATTATATCCGGTCCCGCAATAATAGTGCCACCTTCTTTAGAAATGGTCACCACCACTACTATAAGACCATCCTGAGAAAGATGCTTTCTGTCTCTCAGTACAATATTTCCTACATCCCCAATCCCCAGTCCGTCAACAAGCACTCTGCCCGCTGTGACAGTGCCTGAAAATTTGCATGTATCCTTGTCAAACTCAAGAACAGTTCCTATGTCCACGGTAAAAATATTTTCTTTTGCCATTCCTAAAGACTCTGCCAAATTTCCATGCTGTTTCAGGTGCCGGAACTCCCCGTGTACCGGAACAAAAAATTTCGGTTTGACTAACGTATGGATAAGCTTAAGCTCCTCCTGACAGGCATGTCCTGACACATGTATATCGGCTAAATCCTGATACAATACGTTTGCTCCCTTTGCGAAAAGCTGGTTTATTACCCTGAATACCAGTTTCTCATTTCCGGGTATAGGCGTAGCTGATATTACCACAGTATCTCCAGCTATTATTTCAAGTTTTTTGTGCTCAGATGAAGCCATTCGCGCCAAAGCCGACATAGGCTCTCCTTGGCTTCCTGTAGTAATTACTACTATACTATCATTCGGGTAATTGTTAATCTGATCGATATCTATTAACATGTTTTTGGGGAATTTAAGATATCCCAATTCAGAAGCTATTCCGATAACATTCACCATGCTTCGGCCGGAAACACATACACGGCGCTCAAATTTAGCAGCCGCATCGAAAATTTGTTGAACTCTGTGAACGTTTGAAGCAAATGTTGCCACTATAATTCTGCCTTTAGCATCCGCGAAAATATTTTCGAATGCATGACCTACTGTACGCTCTGACATCGTATATCCGGGGCGCTCAACATTTGTGCTCTCCGCGAGCAGCGCAAGTACACCTTTTTGGCCTATTTGAGCAAACTTGGCTAAATCGATTGCTTCTCCGTCAATAGGAGTATAATCTACCTTGAAATCACCGGTGTGAACTATTATGCCAACAGGTGTTTGTATTGAGAGCGCAACAGAATCGGCAATGCTATGGCTTGTCCTTATAAACTCTATAGAGAAATGTCCGAGTTTTACAATATCGTTAGGTTTTACCCTTTCAAGCTTTGCATTGTTAATATTGTGCTCTTTTAACTTGCCTTCTACAAGCCCTAATGTAAGACGTGTGCCATAAACAGGTACGTTAAGCTGCTTTAGTACGTATGGTAATGCTCCGATGTGATCCTCATGCCCATGTGTCAGTACTATGCCCTTAACTTTGCTTTTGTTCTTAATTAAATATGAGATATCAGGTATGACAAGATCTACCCCCGGCATCTCATCATCCGGGAAGCTTGCTCCGCTGTCGATAACTATTATATCGTTTCCCCATTCCAGCGCAGCCATGTTTTTCCCTATCTCATTGATACCCCCCAGTAATATTAGTTTTAATGCTGAACTTTTTGATGCCACTAAAAAATTTAATCTCCCTCGTAAAAATTTCCGAATCTTTCGACTTAATTCATTATACTTTTCTTTTTGCTTATATGCAAGCAAAAAGCTACCTAATAATACTACGCACCGTTTTTCTTATCTGCATTTTTTGCAATAACCTGTAAACTTGACTTTATGATCTAAAATATCAAACTGGTGTTGTTTTTCGATCTTTTCTTCAAGAAGATCAAGCAGATCTTCCTCGACTTCTGTTACGTTGCCGCACTTTATGCATACGAGGTGATGATGGTGATGATCTTCTTCGGGATTATTGAGCTCGTATCGATTTCTGCCGTCGTCAAAATTATGTTTGTTAAGCATGCCTGCTTCCTCGAACAAAAGCATAGTTCTGTAAACGGTTGCCAATCCTATTTCAGGGCAGGTTTTCTTGACTTCCAGATAAATCTCCTCAGCACTCATATGTCTGCCCCGATTTGCGACTATAGCTTCAACGGTAGCTCTGCGCTGCTTTGTGAATCTATGTCCTTTTTCCCTTAATACATCCTTTAAACCTGTCATAGCGCCGTTCATATTCTCACACCTCTGTTATAAGTAAAAATCACAGAATATATCTGTTAAGATCGTTTTCTTTTACCATACTCTTTAGACTTACTCGCACAAAAACTGCGTCAATCGATATAAGCTGACCGTTTTTTTCGTCTGCGTCATATGAAATATCTTCCACAAGTTTTTCCATGACAGTATGCAAGCGCCTTGCCCCTATATTTTCCCTCGTTTGATTTGTTATATATGCGATCCTGGCTATTTCATCGACAGCATCCGCCGTAAATTCCAAATCGACGCCTTCAGTTTTCATTAAAGCTGTCTGCTGTTTTATGATGGCATTTTCAGGCTGTGTCAAGATTTGCCTGAAGTCCTGCTCACTTAAGCTTTTTAGCTCAACACGTATCGGGAATCTTCCCTGAAGCTCTGGGATAAGATCAGATACTTTAGATACATGGAATGCACCTGCGGCAATGAATAAAATATAATCCGTTTTCACAGGACCGTACTTTGTAACAACCGTAGTCCCCTCAACTATCGGTAATATATCGCGCTGTACACCCTCTCTTGATACATCCGGTCCTGCGCCCATCTCCCTGCCGGCTATTTTGTCTATCTCATCAAGAAATATGATGCCTCTTTGCTCCACGGCATATATGGATTCATCTATGACTTCGTCCATATCTATAAGCTTTTGTGCTTCGTCCTGCTCAAATAGCTTCCTGACCTCAGCTATAGTAAGTCTCTTTTTCTTTTTCTTTTTTGGAAATAGTCCGCCGAACATGTCTTGTATCTGTATCAGCATATCCTCATTTCCCAAGCCCGGTAAAAAACCAACGCCCGTTGCCCTTGATTCCTCAATCTCTATTTCTATAATATTCTGCTCAAGTTTTTTATCACGCAACCTTTGCCTTAACTTCTCCCTTGTCGCTGCCATTGAATCGTCAACTGTTTCTTCTTCATTTTCATTCGTTTCCTGTTCCGCTTGAAGGAGCATGCCCAGTGGGTTTATAGATTTACGCTTTTTTGAGGGAAGAAGTATATCGAGCAGCTTTATTTCGGCGGCTTCCGCAGCCTTGTCCCTGACATTTTCAGTTTTTTGGTTCTTTATCATCCTAATCGCGGCTTCAACCAAATCTCTAACCATTCCCTCAACATCTCTACCCACATAGCCAACTTCGGTAAACTTGGTAGCTTCAATCTTTATAAAAGGAGCATTAACTAATTTGGCGAGCCTTCTTGCTATTTCAGTTTTACCTACACCTGTCGGACCCATAAGTATAATATTTTTCGGTGTTATCTCGTTTTTAAGGTTCTCATCGAGCTTGCTCCTCCGATAACGGTTTCTTAAAGCTATCGCGACAGATCTCTTCGCCTCGTTCTGACCTATAATAAAACGGTCAAGCTCTCTCACAATTTCTTTTGGAGTATAGTGATCCAACAGGATTCCCCCCTAAATCTCTTCAACAACGATATTGTCGTTGGTATATACACATATTGAAGCCGCTATTGTAAGCGCTTTTCTTACGATCTCGGCAGGCTCAAGTTCAGAAGTTTCAATAAGAGCTTTAGCAGCCGCCAAAGCATATCCTCCTCCTGAGCCTATAGCACAAACACAATCGTCAGGCTCAATAACCTCTCCGGTACCGGAAATAACGAGCATATCTTTTGCGTCAACCGCTATAAGCATTGCGTCAAGCTTTCTTAAAATCTTATCGGAGCGCCAGTCTTTAGCTAATTCTACGGCAGCCCTCTGCAAATTCCCTGAATACTCCTCAAGCTTTGCCTCGAACTTTTCGCTTAGAGTGAATGAGTCAGCCGCTGAACCCGCAAATCCTACAATCACCTGGTTGTTATAAAGCCGTCTTATCTTGCGGGCTTTATGTTTCATGATCGTATTTTGCCCTAAAGTTACCTGTCCATCGCCACCGATAGCTGTTTTTCCACCTTTTCGCGCTGCGACTATTGTCGTGGCATAAATCATAATAAATGTATCTCCTTAATTGTCAACACTTATCGTCACAAACTTATTGTTCGTGTAAAGTATAGCTTTATAGCTGTGATTTTAGCATAAATCACCTGTTTATGCAATCGGTCTAAAAAGCGCGTTCTTCGTTCTTGTGTTTACAGCTTTTATTTGAGCAGGCAAAATAATTCTGACGCTTTTTATTCTGTTTTGTCACCATATATGAACCGCATTCCGGGCAATTCTTGCCGTTTGGCAAATCCCATGACATAAAAGTGCAGTCAGGATACTTTGAACATCCATAGAACTTTTTACCCTTTTTCGTGTTCCTCTCGGTTAATCTTGAATTACACGCAGGGCATAAAACATCAAGTTGCTCCTGTATAGGCTTGGTATTACGGCATTCCGGAAAATTTGGACATGCTAGGAATTTGCCGAATCTGCCCCTTTTAAAAACCATTTTAGCGCCGCATTTGTCGCAGTCAACCTCAGATTGCTCATCGCTTAAGGTAACTTCACCCATATTATTTTCAGCTTCCTTTAGCATTGCTTCAAACGATGGATAAAATTCTCTCAGTATATCTTTCCAGTTTTTAAGTCCTTCTTCAACCTGATCAAGACGGGTTTCCATTTCGGCGGTAAACTTATAATCTACTACACCGGTAAAAAATTCCACTATCAGATCGTTGACTATAAAACCTAATTCGGCAGGAAAGAGGCTTTTTTTCTCACGAAGAACATATCCTCTGTCAATTATTGTCGATATAGTCGGGGAATATGTGCTAGGTCGTCCTATTCCCATTTCCTCAAGCATTTTAACTAGAGATGCTTCCGTAAATCGCATCAGTGGTTCAGTAAAATGCTGCTCCTGCAATAGACGCATTAAACGCAGTTTTTCTGCTTCTTTAAGTTCGGGAAGCTTTGTATCCTTTTCTTTTTTGTCCGAATCGCTACCTTCCTCATAGATAATCGTATAGCCTTTGAATATCAGTTTGGACGCGGCAGATTTGAATAGGTATCCACTCGCATCGATATCAACCGATGTAACCTCATATAGCGCCGGCGTCATCTGGCTTGCAACAAACCGCTCATAGATTAACCGGTAAAGACGATACTGGTCCTTTTTTAAAAAATCTTTCATGCTTTCAGGGTCTTTTGACAAATATGTTGGCCTAATGCATTCATGAGCGTCTTGCACATTCTTTTTGCTCTTAAATCTGTTTGGGACTTCGGGAACATATTGTTTGCCGTAATTTCTTAAGATATGTTCGAGCGCTTCACCCTGTGCGCTTGACGACACCCTCATAGAATCGGTGCGAATGTAAGTCACTAACCCTTCGGAACTCCCGCCTTTTGTCTCTACTCCTTCATATAACTGCTGAGCCAGCATCATTGTCTTTTTCGTCGTAAAACCAAGTTTTCTTGCTGCTTCCTGCTGAAGGGTGCTTGTGATAAATGGCGGTGGTGCTCCACGCTTTTTGCTTTGTTTTTTTATACTTTTAACAATAAAATCAACGCCTTTTATCGCAGCCATGATCCGATCAACCTGTTCTTTTGATTTAAGCTCGATTTTCTTAGTATTTTGACCATAAAATTGTGCTTCAAATAAATTATCTGAATCCCGCTTTGTAAGGTTGGCTGTAATTGTCCAGTATTCTTGCGGAATAAAGCCTATGATATCTCTTTCTCTCTCACAAATAAGCCTCACAGCCACAGATTGCACACGTCCCGCACTTAGGCCACTTTTAACCTTCCTCCAAAGTATGGGGCTTATTTGATATCCTACTATCCTGTCTAGCACTCGCCTTGCCTGCTGAGCATCAACTAAATCCAAACTTATGGGGCGCGGGCTTTTAATCGCATTTTTAACCGCAGAATCCGTGATTTCGTTAAATTCGATGCGGCATGCACGATTTCTATCAATCCCTAAAATATTAGCAAGATGCCAGGATATGGCTTCTCCTTCTCTGTCCGGATCTGTTGCTAATAATATTTCGTCTGCACCTTTAGCCTCTTTCTTAAGTTTACTGACTAATTCGCCTTTACCGCGTATTGTAATGTATTTTGGTTCAAAATCGTTATCTAAATCAACTCCTAGGCTACTTTTCGGCAAATCTCTTATATGTCCTATCGATGCTTCCACCTTGTATCCTCTGCCCAAAAATTTCTTGATCGTCTTAACTTTTGCGTGAGATTCTACTATAACAAGCTTAGCCATTAATTTACCTCCGTATGAATATATTGCCCGGCAATTGTTTAACCATGCCCTTGATCTCGAGCATCGTGAGTATCGCATTTAGTTTTCCGATATGGATTCCAGTCGTAAAAGCCAAATCTTCGATGTATTTTTCGCCGTCTTCAAGCGCATTGTAAACTTCGGTTTCAAAAAGATCAAGCTGTATTGATTTCTGTTTTTCAATTTGATGTAAAACCCGTGTCTTTTCTATTATTGAATCATCAATGATTTCTTTTATATCCGTCACAAGTCTCGCGCCTTCTTTGAGCAACCTGTTGGTTCCAACACAATAAGGATTATTGATATTGCCTGGCAAGGCATAGACATCTCTGCCTTGTTCCAATGCAAAATCCACTGTAATAATCGCACCGCTTCTTTCTCCGGCTTCGACCACCAGAACAGCCTTGGAAATGCCGCTTATAATTCTATTCCGGGCAGGAAAATTGGTAGGCGCCGGATATGTTCCCGGCGGGTACTCGCTTAATAATGTTCCATGTTCCTCAATCTGAATGAATAGTTTTCTGTTATCGCCCGGATATGCAATGTCAACCCCGCATCCTAATACGGCTATCGTGTAACCATCCGCTCTGAGTGCGCCCTTATGTGCCATTGTGTCTATGCCTCTTGCCGCTCCGCTAACAATGCCTACTCCTGCCAAGGACAAATCATAAGCAAATCTGTCGGCCATTTGCCTGCCGTATTCCGATGTCCGTCTTGAGCCGACGACGGCTATATGCTGCATATCGTTTTTAAATGGCAACCCTTTGCAATACAAGACAGCCGGAGGATCGAATATACTTCTTAACAGAGCAGGATACTGTTCATCAATTAGCGTAATCACGAAAATACCGGGTGCAGAAAGAATTGATGCAGCCTTCTCCACTTGTTTTTCATTCTTGTGAACAAGTATGGATTTAGTAGCTCTTTCTCCCAATATAGTCTGATATTTTGCAATATCTCTGTCTTGACTCTCCCATAACGCTTTAGGACTCCCAAACCATTCGTTAAGCATGGAAAAGCGTCTTGCACCTATACCGGGGACACATGACAACCAGATCCAGTACGCTTTGTCAGAAACGCCTTGCATCATGCCAACCTCATTCTATTTTAAAAATTTAAAAACCCAATTTCTTCCGATTATCACAGCCTTTTCCGGGCATAATTCCTGACAGCAATAACATTTAATGCATTTCTCCATATCAATTATAGGCTTACCCGAATTCATAGCTATAGCTTTTGGAGGGCAACTGCGTTCACAATCGCCACAACCTATGCAACGATCGTTGATAATAATCGGTTTCGGCTCAATCTTAGGCTTGAGCCATGCGGATATCTTGCTGCTGCCTGTGACATCAAGAATTTTCGACAGAAGACCACGCTTTGCGCTTTCTGGCAACTTAAAATCAGAAATGTAAGGTTTCTTAAAATGGTCACCTAAAAAAACAATGTTTTCCGGGCTGGCACTGCATAGTCCCCTCTCCTCAGCTTTTGCTATTGTAGCGACCCTGCGAGGCGTAATGCCAACAAGATCGGTTGCCGCGACGTCCACCGCATATGGGCTGCATCCAGCGATTATCGCACCGATAACTCTGGGCGTTCCTGCGGATGGGCCGTTGCCTTCCATTCCAATAACTGCATCCATAACTGACAATACGGGATTTGCAAAGCTACATACATCTATCAACATATCGGAAAAATCGTCTATCTTGTTCATTCTGAAGTGATATTCCATTTTGGTCATACCCGGAATAATTCCAAACATATTTTTGACAGCACCTGTAAAAAGGCACATCCCATGAGTCTTTAGTTTAGAAAGCGAAATTGTGACATCCGCCTCCTTAACAACCGAAGCTATGGTAATTTTTTTTGCAATTTTGGCATCCGGCACAAATACGTCTACTGTATCCATATTATAGTTAAGATTCGCGTTTGAGCGCTGTGCAGCCTCAATTATGCCGCAACTTTTATAGACTAATTTTAACATTTTCTCCATGTAAGGCCCGCCGGGGCAATCCGCAATTATAGGGGTTGCGCCCGCGTTTTTAACTAATAAAGCCATTGCCTGCACAACGGCTGGATGCGTGGTCACACATTCCTCAGGCCTTTTGGGCATAAGTAAATTACATTTTAAAAGCACTTTTATGCCGGGTTTAACATATTCCTTTATTCCGCCCAAGTTTTCAATGCTTTTTCTGACAGCTTCCTCTACTTCAGGCGCATCATAGCTCAAACATCTGATCTGCGACACTTGTTGCATAAAACATATATTCCTTTCAGAGCAGTTTTGCTAAGCATACTTCCCATGCCCATACAGCAGTCCCAAAAAAATCGCAAAAATCACCGCTAACCATATAAGTATCTTCTTGCCGACAATTAATTTTTCGCCATATAAACCCAATCCGTTTCCAATCACATACCCTCCGGCTAATCCTCCCATATGTCCCCAATTATCGATACCCGGTTGCGTAACTCCATACACCAGATTTATGATTATTATCATAATGAGACCCGGACCGAACAATCGTTGAAAAAAATCTTTCCGATGTTGCCTTAAATAAAGTAGTGAGCCCATTAAACCAAAAATCGCGCCTGAAGCGCCTGCCGCTGGATTCGGATTAAAAAGATAGCTAAGAAGTGTTCCGATAAGGCCTGCAACAAGATAAATGGCTACAAATCTTGCTCTGCCGTAAATCTTCTCAACGATCGGCCCGTATATGAAAAGCGCGTAAGAGTTAAAGAAAAGATGAATCAAATTGACGTGCAAAAACATGGCTGATAATAGTCTCCATGTCTGCCCTTGAGCTATTAGCGAATTGACTTTTGCGCCAAACAGCACAAGCTGATGCGTGACGCTAAGATCGTAGAGCCAACCAAAAAAGCTCATTATGAGCCATATAATAATATTTGCAGCTAAGAAAATATGTGTTACAAAGACTTTGTGCGGGTCAAATTTGATTTTGCGAAAAGCATTTATAGTAGCAGCTTCTCGAACATCTGTCTCGCCTAATACCTGATATTCTCCTTCTATGGGTTCATTCATGTCATTATTCTTGTTCATGCCGCTCCTTTACAACAGCTTAACCGCGATCACACTGTAATCAGCAGATCTGTCCCATCGATAGAACCGTCCCCAATATTACGATGTTTTGCAAGAAAAGTTTTAATACGCTTTAACGCTTCATTTATGCTTTCGATCGAATACGCATACGAACACCTGATATAGCCTTCCCCGCTTTCACCAAACGCCGTTCCGGGAACAACCGCTACTTTTTCGCTCAATAACAGTCTTTCGCAGAATTCCTCAGAAGTCAAACCCGTGCTTTTGATGCACGGAAAAGCATAAAAAGCGCCCATGGGCTCGAAACAATCAAGTCCCATATCGTTGAATCCTTTGACAATCACTCTGCGCCGCATGTCATACTGCTTTGTCATATTCCTTACATCCTCAAAGTCATTGGTGAATCCTCCGTTTAAGGCTTCTAAAGCTGCTATCTGCCCCATTACCGACGCACAAAGCATAGTGTATTGATGAATTTTTACCATTGCACCTATTAAGTCGGGATCACCCGCAGCATATCCTATTCTCCATCCGGTCATCGCAAATGCTTTTGAAAATCCGTTCAATACTATAGTGCGTTCCTTCATACCCGGAATAGAAGCAAAACTAACATGCGGTATCCCGCCGTAAGTCAGCTCTGAATATATCTCATCAGATATAACTATTATATCCGTATCTCGTATACATTCGGCTATCAGCAAGAGATCGTCTTTTCGCATAACCGCCCCGGTTGGATTATTTGGATATGGCAATATTAACGCTTTTGTTTTTGAATTAATTTTATCCGTCAAGTTTTCAGGTTTTAAACGAAATTCATCTTTAGCTTCACAGATAACCTTGACAGCATTACCTCCGGCAAATGTTACACATGGCATATATGACACGTATGACGGTTCGGGCACAAGCACTTCATCGCCAGGGTTAAGGATTGCCCGAAGCGCGAGATCAATAGCTTCGCTCGCCCCGACGGTCACCACTATTTCATCTTTGAAGGAATACCCGATATTATACCTTTCCTTTAGATATCTGGCGATCGCCTGCCTTAACTCGATTGTTCCCCAGTTTGAGGTATAATACGTTTTACCCTTCTCTATCGAATATATACTTGCTTCCCTGATACGCCACGGGGTTACGAAATCAGGTTCTCCGACGCCTAACGATATGGCATCCTTCATTTCGCTCACTATATCAAAAAACTTGCGTATCCCGGATGGCGGTACACTTTTTACTCGATCGGCAATCTTTTGTTGCATATTCAAAGCGTAATCACCTGCCTTATATCTTTATGGTCTTCCTCAAGAATAACACCGTCAACCTTATACTTTTTTAACAAAAAATGAGTTGAAGTACTCAACACCGAATCCAGTACCGACAATTTCTCGGCAACGAAAAACGCTACTTCCTTCATGGTCTTTCCTTCCACGGTTACCGCCAGATCATAATCCCCCGACATTAAGAAAACCGACTTGACCTCGGGGAATCTATATATCCTCTCGGCAATAGCGTCAAAACCCTGTTCGCGTTGGGGAGTTACCTTTACTTCAATCAACGCACAAACATGCGCCCGTTCTGTTTTCTCCCAATTTATCAACGTACTATACTTAACTATCGTCTTGTTTTGCTCAAGCGCATTAATTATGCTTTCGACAGCATCCAAATGCGCACCTGTCATTTCCGCTATATGCACCGGTGTAATCTTACTATTTTCAGATAAAATATCAAGAATTTGCTCTTCAATGCTCATTTATGCTCACCTTCCCTAAAATTCAACTATTCCTTTAGCTCGGTCAAAAACAACTGATTACGATTTTATCATTCATTTAACGTTTGCGTCAATCTACGATATTAATCAAGTCCCGCTACCGAATTCATAATCTGCTGAATTGTAAATCCTTTGCCCAATAAAAATGTGATTGTTTCTTCAACGCTTTTCGGAACATATGCTTTTAAAACGCCACATTCACCCCGAATCTCATATTCACCCAAAGCTGCCGGCAAAAGCAGCGAATCTCCTGCCTTAAAGTTAATGGAGCCGGACTTGAAGATTATCTCGCCTAAACCTCTTATTACAGTTAAGGTATGAAATCTTTCCCCATCCGTATTTTCTTTAACACCGGCTCGAATATCAATTTTCTCGATCGCAAAATATTTACATCCCACAAGGAAAGTCCTCACACAGCCCGGTTCTTCGAAGCTTAAGCCAAGTATCGGAGATACAGGATGTGTCATATTAAAATCGATGACATCAAGCGCTTTTTCTACATGTAGTTTCCTTGGATTACCGTCTATGCCGGTTCGATTCCAGTCAAAAACTCTATAAGTCAAATCCGAACTCTGTTGGATCTCGCACAGCAATATGTCCTTGCCTATCGCGTGTATTAATCCTGCCGGAATATATACCGCATCTCCCGCTTTGACTTTTAACCTGTTCAGGCACTCATCAAGTTTATTTTGCTCCATACGTTCACAAAATGTTGCTTTGTCTGTGCCTTTCTTCAGTCCGTATATCAATTCGGCGTCATTTCCAGCTTCTAATATATACCACATCTCTGTTTTGCCGAATGGTTCTCCTTCATGTGATTGCGCGTATAAATCCGCAGGATGTACCTGAACCGACAATACATCCTTTGCATGTATAAGCTT
>Ga0209616_1000098_pt1 | contig 25426 bp, 27 predicted proteins | sample FlocCalmetaG_FD_184153 | JGI IMG/M metagenome (GOLD analysis project Ga0209616, IMG submission 184153) | Freshwater bacterial and archeal communities from Indian Creek, Illinois, USA - Floc-Cal metaG (SPAdes) (version 2) | ecosystem: Environmental > Aquatic > Freshwater > Unclassified ...
TACAAGTCAAACCGCACAAACGTAGAAAAGCCCGCAAACAGCGGACTTTTAGACAAAATAAAAACCATCTGCCGACAGAACAAATTCTATCAATAGATGGTAGATTCTTTGGCTAAGCTGATACAGATTGATAAAATGCACACCCCCGTGCTAAAGTTCAACGATTTGCGGGATGGGGTGTGCGTTATTGTTAGGGGATGTGCAAGGTAGGCGACCGTGACACCTTGACTGCCCAGTCCTAGATTTTTAGTGGGCTCCAAGCACAGACCGCCTAGATAAAGGGGTCTACCTCTTGTCCATCGCTGGAATCAACACCTCACATAAATTTATCTGTTTGGTACTGACAAGAATCTACCAACCTGAATTCTACTAAATCCCCCTACCCAACTCCCTGTAGATAAAGGACTCCTTTCATGCGTGAAATCAAACCACCTGTCTATACTAGTAGTCATCCACGTCGAATCTAAACCAACCCACCTACCATTAACAAACGCATCCGTCCAAACATGACTTCCAGTGTAAACACTCCTCGCAGGAATCCCTACCGCAAACAACATTGTATTCAACAACGCAGTGTATCCAGAGCACACATTGAGTCTATACTTCAACACCGCATACGCCATAGAATATGTTCCTTCTTCACCACGCAGAGTCATAGGCTCTCCTCTTCTATACTGCATAAGAGCATCGAAATCATACCTGATATTTCTTGCCACCCATACAGATAACCTTCTCAACTTATCCATATCATCCGTAGCCCCAGAAGTTATTTCTTCCGCCTTACCCCTAACGACACCAAACTCCCTCTCAGTAATAAGTTCCCAATTCCTATACACACCATCTAACAAGTATGCCCCCAAAGGTATTTTGTTAACCGTTATCGTAGCTAATCTAAGTTTATCTAGTTCAGTCAACTCCGACAAACCACCATGAATACCAAACACAGCCACTGCACCATTCTTAACCTCAGTCACCGAAGCAACCGCATCCACAACGCGCACTAACGCAACCAAGTCAACATACATCGCGCTGGCATCTAAAGGTCCTACATCTACTCCATTTACTCTTGGTCTTAGTGATGTATTTGACCCAAAATGATACCCGTCCGCCCCCTCATGTAAAGTACGGATTGCCGTTATCGCAATAGGTATTCTCACATTCATACCTAAGTAATCGTACACCACATAACCACTCTCTACCCGAAAATCCACACCTTTAGCCCGCAAAATAGGTAAAATAGGAAGTGTAACTCTATAACGGAAATCCCCAAAATTGTACCAATAAACTGGCGGATGCTCAGCAGGGAACTTAACCTCTACACCCCTATACACAAACACAGGCGCAAGTAAATCCCTCGTGTTTTCTGGTCTCAACCTAGCTTCAACTTTTGGAATTAGGACTCTGGTTAACTCAGAAACAGCTCTGCGACCACTAACAACTCTATTCCTTATCTCCATCTCCGCAGCTAGTCTTTCTGCTCTCTCTATAGTTATACGCTCTGGATTTTCCCTAGCCAAACGCTCTGCTTCTTCCCTAGCTAGTCTTTCTGCTTGCTCCCTAGCCAAACGCTCTGCTTCTTCCCTAGCTAGTCTTTCTGCTTGCTCCCTAGCTAAACGCTCTGCTTCTTCCCTAGCTAAACGCTCCGCTTCTTCCCTAGCAAGTCTTTCCGTTAACTCTTTCTGAGCACGGTACTCAAACGTCTCTATTACAAGCGTATTACTCCCGCCAATCCAATCGAAGTGCGCTGACCTACCAGCAACACGCATAATATCCGAAAGAGGCATAAACAACCTACCATTCCTCATAATAGGATTAGCCATAAACTCCATCCTTTCCTTAGGATGATCCCTAAACACAAACATATTAGTGTTTAACCAATACTTTATATACCCTAAACCACTACCCACTTCAACTGTATTCGTACGTTCATGCCAAACCACAGGAATATTAAACAACTCAGCAAAAAATCTTATAGGAAAGAAACTTCTACCGTTTACGATAAACGGCGATTCCCCTTGTAAATCAATAATCCTACCATCAACCCTCAATGTCGGCGCAACATCCGCAGACGCAAAACTTAAAGGTAACAACTGCACCAACAAAGCCACAACTATAAATAAAACGACAAATTTACGCATAGACTTCACTCTCCACTCATTCTTTTATGGAAACTATAGTAATTACCAATTCGTGTGTTCGCTGACAATTCCTCCTAACGCTCTCCACAATTTTAGCTCGCACACCTGTACAACAACGCGTCCAAGAAGATCAATCCCAGAGAGAAACGGGGTGGGACAAGTTCGGGGGAGAGCACATGTGCCGCATCGACAAGTACCCTGACTGCCGGCGCAGCCATGGACGCACGCGCAGCAGGTAAAGCGACGAGCGACAAGGAGACTAGTGAGACCACTACGAATCGCAAGGCGTGCTCGCCCTCCGCAGACTTTCTATTTTCGCTAACACAAAAACCCTCCCCATGTTGCCTAAATCGCCCTGTACTAAATTCTCTACCCAGATAGTTTTTCCTGCCAAGATTGGGGGAAGGGCGAGATCGACTAACACGGCAACTCTTAACCAAGCACCATCCTTAAACCCCAGATTGCTCTAGGACTATACTTCAACCTACGTACCCCCCTTAAACCCGAACAACAACCTGCCGTCCGGCATTACCGTAACCCTGTCCACAGCCACCGTCCACAGTTTCTCATCGAATTCCTCCAGCACCAGCGGGCGCGCTTCTATCCCCTTAATAAAGCCTTCAATCATCAAGTATTTACTCTGCCTCTCGCGCCTTGCCCTCTCAAGTTCAGCAGCTCGCTCCGTGGCTTTGCGGTGCCTTTCCAAATAGCTGTTGTTGCGCTCACTCCACTCATTCTGGCTGACAGCAATCCTCGCGCTCTCGCGTATTGCCTTCTTCGACAGCTCGGTGACCACCTCAACTTCCTGCCGAAGTCCGGCAAGCTCTGCCTCAATTTCGAAGCAGTCGCCAAGGCGGCTTTGGGCAAGTCGACAGTTAGCGAGTAGCTCCTCGCGGTCTGCCATGAGTGCGTTAAAGGCATTAAGGAAGCGCTGCTTTACATCGTCCTCGGTGACGTGCGGAGTTTGACACCTTTTACCGCCCTTATACTTTTCATTACACTGCCAGATTGTCCGGCGATACTTGGTGTTCGAACTCCAGACCTTGGAGCCGTAAAAGCCGCCGCAATCACCACAGACAATCATAGCTGAGAACGGGCTACCGCAACCGGACGGCCGTCCAAGCTTCTTACGGCGCGCAATTTCTAGCTGAACCGCGTCGAACTCCTCTGGCTCAATAATGGCTGGGTGGCTGTTCTTAACATAGTACTGAGGCACCTCGCCCTCATTGGTCTTTAGCTTTTTGGTCAGGAAGTCTACGGTGAATTTCTTCTGGAGAAGCGCATCGCCTTTGTACTTTTCATTGGCTAGAATGCTTTGCACGGTCGCGACCTGCCATTTCTCCTTCCCTCCAGGCGAGGGAACACCCTGGCTGGCAAGCTGCTTGGCAATCGCAGAGGGTGTTTTACCCGCCATGAACAGCCGGAAAATCATTCGCACACTCCTGGCTTCAGCTTCCACAATTTTTGGTAGTCCATCCTCCCCCTTCTCGTAACCGAGGAAATGGCCGTATGGGAGGCTAACTTTCCCGTCAGCCATGCGCTTGCGCTGCCCCCATGTGACGTTCTCGGATATTGAGCGGCTCTCTTCCTGAGCAAGGCTGGACATAATCGTGATGAGAAGCTCACCTTTGCTGTCGAGAGTGTGGATATTCTCCTTTTCAAAATAGACCTCCACGCCTTTTTCCTTGAGCTGGCGCACAGTGACCAAGCTGTCTACTGTGTTCCTCGCAAAGCGACTGACGGACTTAGTGATGATTAAATCAATTTGCCCAGCCAAAGCATCGGCGACCATCTGCTTAAAGCCGTCACGTTTCTTCGTGTTCGTTGCGCTGATGCCCTCGTCAGTGTAGACTCGTACAAACTCCCAGTCTGCACGTTCCTTGATGTATTTAGTGTAGTAGTCCACCTGTGCCTCGTAACTGGTCATCTGCTCTTCACTGCCTGTAGAAACCCTGGCATATGCCGCAGTTCTACGCCTGCCTAGCGATGAGCCGTCCTGAGGAAAGCGCTGACTAATGGTTGCTGGTATTACCCTTACGCTTGATGCCATCTTACTCCCTCCCTCTCGCTCTAGTGCGAGCCTCATGGCGCATCGCATCCGTCCAGCTTTCGCGCCGCGACCTATCCTGCCAGACCTTTTCACTGATTCTGCCGTCACGGAACACAAAGACCAATTTGTTAAACTCAGGGACTCGGATTTCGGCGATGTCCGCGTTGAAGGTAACCCTATCAAAGCTCTCGAGACCCATAGCCTCTGCAGCAGTTATTTGCAGTACGGCGTCCGGTATCTGTTTGGTGTGACAGGCCGCCTTGCCCATCAGCATAAAAGTAGAGCATTGCCAGACTGGATTCTTATTATTGACTCTTCGTTTGAACTTCTTCCCGCAGTTTCCGCACAGGATGATGCTACTGAATGGATAGTTCTTGCCAGTGGAATCTTTCGCAGCGGAGCCTCTACGCCGCTGCTCCATAACCGCCTGCGCCCGCTCAAAAGTCTGCACATCAATGATGGCCGGATGTGTGTCGTCCGCATAATACATCGGCAGGGTGCCTTTATTCCGGACCAGCCTTTTCGTCAGATGATCTGCCACGTATTTCTTCTGCAGCAGTGCCCTCCCGGTATATTTTTCGTTTCTGAGGATTTCAATCACCCGCTCGCTCTTCCAGTTGCCCCTACGTACTTTGGTAACATTCATGTTTCTTAGTTTCTTTGCAATGGCGTTGCCTCCCATGCCGTTGATATAGTCCTCAAAAATCATGCGGACAACGGCGGCTTCCTTAAGATTGATCTCTACCTTGCCCTTGACGATATGGTAGCCAAACATGAACCTCAGGTTAGCCAGTTCGCCGTTCTCAAAACGCTTGCGAATGCGCCACTTGCAGTTCTCGCTAGCCGACAGGCTCTCCTCCTGTGCGTAGGACGCGAGGATGGTCAGTAGAAGCTCCCCATCTCCGCTCAGGGAGTGAATGTTCTGCTCCTCAAAGAATACATCCACCCCGATAGCTTTCAGCTCCCGCACCGTCTCAAGCAGAGTCACTGTGTTGCGGGCAAAGCGTGAAATTGACTTGGTGAGAATCATGTCTACCCTGCGCTCCCTGCAGTCGGCAATCAGGCGCATAAACTCCGGGCGGCTGTCTTTGGTGCCCGTCAGCGCTTCATCGGCGTAGACTCCGGCATATTCCCAATCAGGCCGTCGCTGGATAAAAGCACTGTAGTAGCTGACTTGGGCCGCGAGGGAGTGAAGCATGGACTCCTTGCCAGAGGATACCCGCGCGTAGGCGGCAACCCGCGGTCTCTTGGGGAAGGGGGCTGCCGGCGGGGCTAATCGCGTAATAAGTCGCTCCACAATAGACCTCCTTCCGTTTAGGACATATTCCCTCTAAACGCCCGTGTTAGCAAGCGTTTTCGCGATATATGCTGCAGGAAGAAAGGCCGTATTTCAGCGCGATGGTCGCCTCCAATTCGTCTAGCTCACCGGGCGAGATAAGGCCCTGAGCAAGCCATTGCCTGAATACCGTTACCGCTGTCTGGTAGTTGAGGATAGCGCGCTCTCTACTCATGGCGCAGCGCCCTGGCCTTACCGTAGCAGGCGCGGGAGCAGTATTTACGATTCCTCTTGCTGTAACTTTGGCAGTGCTCGCCGCAATGGACGCATGTGAAGGGATGGACTGTTTGGCGGTTAACCGCTTCCGGGTGGGCGTTCCACCAAATCATGCGACATTTGTCGGAGCAAAAGCGCTTCTCTTTGGCCCCTACGGTATGGGTGAGCGGGCTCTGGCACCGACGGCAGAGATTGCCTTCTGCTTGACTTGCGATTCCCATACCGACACGGCCGAGATTGTTCCGGCGGCAGAAGGACTTCACCGTATTCTCTGAGATCCCTAAGGCCGCCGCTATCCTCGCATAGCTGCCACCCTCGCCGCGCATTTTTGTGATTCGCTCCCTTTGCATATTTGTCACTCGGCTACCTCCTCCGAAGGCGAGTGTGCCTTCTCTGTAAGCCACCGGAGAAGGTAAAATCGGACGGTAGGATGCAAAAAAGACCCATAGCACAGAGGGAGCCTCTGCACTATGGGTCTTTTCCTTTAGTCCTTCCCCTACTTGGGGATCTTCAGTTGCTGCCCCGCAAACAAGGTGTTCGAGGACAATCCGTTTAGCGCCCGTATTTCGGCATGCCGCGCGCCGCTACCCAGCCTAGCCGCCGCAATCTTCCACAGCGAATCCCCCTCTGCCACCGTGTAGATTTCGTACGCCGGAGAGGCCTCTTTCCCTGCACTCGATATTAGCGCGGTCCTCACAGCGGCACGGAAGCTGTCCATGCTCTCGTCATGCCGCGGAAACCAATGCATCACATCGGCGTGGTTACTGGCAGTACCCCGCTGATGACCTTCCGCGTGGCATACAATGTCCCTTTCCGTTAAACCATACTGCCGGCAGAGGTACACGCAAAGCAGAATCGCTTCCGCATAGACCTGCCTAAAGTATGCGGACCCCGCCAGATTATCCTCGCAGATCTCAAAGGAGATGTGCGTGTCGTTGCCCGATCCTCTCGCGCCCCTGCCGCAGTGCCAGCCGCGATGGTTCCAAGGTAGCGTCTGATAAGTGGCAATCGAGCCATCAGCCAGACGCCCTATAAAGGCATGCACACAAACCAACCGCCCCCCGGGCCTGTCCTGATTCCAGTGATTGTTATGCAGATTCGCACCAAGCAGCCCGTCGTCCGGCCCCACAAAGCGTCTCAACCACGGATTGTTCGCTCCGGTGGAATGCACCATGATGCCCTGCGGCGTAATAGTTCGGCCCGCCTTGTAGCAGGCATTGTTCGTGAGGAAGAGCCGCCGCAGGTTCATCTCATGCCCTCCTTACTGTCATTTAGCCGCGCTAGGACATCGCGCAACTGCTCCGGCACCGGCAGCCCAATAGCGGCAGCATTCTCAATAATTGAGATGCCTTCGTTACTGAGGTAGAAGAAGATAACTGCAGTGCGGATTGTTTGCGACTCCCCGAGCACTTGGCTGTCAATTACATGCCCTAGCCCCACCAAAGCCAAGATGAGCACTTTCTTAAATATACCCTTCGCGCCTATTTCGCTAGAGAGCCGCCTCTTGAGTATGGCATTCATCACCCCCGTGATGTAGTCAATAAGCATAAAGGCCAGTAGGGCGTAAAGAAAGCCATCCATTCCGCCCACATACCAACCCAGAAAACCGCCCACGGCGGTAAGGGTAGCCTGTAACCGTTCGAGCCACTTCATATGATCCCCTCCTGCATGGATTTTTTCTGGACATTACTTCCTCCAGCAAGAAAACAGACACCCTCCTTCAGGTGTCCTGCCTAGTGCCGTTGTACAACTATCTATACCATCCGAGTAGAAACTACCTTTCGTCAACCGTGCTAACCGGTCAAGAGCTTGCCGCCCATCTACCATGCTCCAAGCGACGAACGCCTCCAAACGTTGGTCGATATGCAGACATAGATAAAATTGGCGTCCCAGCACACATCGCCGGTTACTCCCGGAGAGGTCGAACTCGTAGGAGTCCGTGGAGCGCGGAGCCGGACTGTCGGACTGAGGACTGTTGTAGTGGTCTGCTCATTGCCGATAGTCGCGGTGTTACTGCCGTTACCAGTTGCATGGTGCCCGATTACGATTTGATTTGTCTGGTTGTCCCGTTGTGCCACGGTGAAGTTGCCGACAAAAATTGATTCCTGTGGATTAGCATTGGTCCAGTCGATTTGCCCCGGATGCCCTGAGAGTGTCCCTATCGCGATGTTACCACCACCGGTGTTATTAGACATCAGTGCCCAATCCCCTATACCGATATTGCCGCCGCCGATAGTTGTCCCGGAGAGGCTCTGCGCACCGACCGCGATATTTGAACTGCCCGTAGTTACGCTTTGTAGCGCTCCCTCCCCGACTGCGACACTTACGGACCCGCTAGTATTATTTTGCATTGCGAAAGTGCCGATTGCCACGTTGCCAACACCGTTGGTGTTATTGCGAAGAGCATCTGCCCCTACGGCTACATTGTGAAAACCAGAAGTGGTGTTGCGAAGAGCATCTGTCCCCACAGCTGTGTTACGTGCGTTGGGAAAACTCCAATTGTGGGTGTAGCTCATTAAAGCGCGAGCTCCCACAGCTGTGCTACTCGAGGCCATGGTATTGCTCCGCAAAGCATCTGTACCGACCGCTGTATTATCAGCCCCGGTGGAATTCGAAGTGAGCGCGAGTGCGCCGACCGCTGTATTACTGGCCCCGGTGGTATTCATAAATAGGGAGCGGGTTCCGACGGCAACAAGATTCGACGCGGTAGACGACCGTGACAAACTATTTTCACCGATGGCGACATTGTATAACCCGGTGGTATTAGAGTTTAGCGCGTCATCTCCGATTGCGACGTTGTACATCCCATTGGTGTTCCGTGATAAGACCCTCAGCCCTACGCCTACATTGCCGACGCCCCCGGAGCTATCCCACATCGCCATCGGGCCAATGGCGATGTTTCTACCCCACGTACTGCGTTCAAGGGCGCGCGCACCTATGGCTACACTCATCCCTCCGCTGATATTATTGAGCATCGCTGTGGCCCCTATCGCCACATTCTGGGATCCGGTGGTGTTATTGCGAAGAGCATCTGCCCCTACGGCGGTGTTTCGCCCCTCTGTATTAGCTCGCAATGCCCCTGTCCCGATGGCGACGTTGTCCGACCCAGAGACCGCACTACGGAGAGCTCCATTTCCTAGGACCGTATTGTTTAGGCCTGCTGCGTTGTTCATACCCGCCTCTAGCCCGATAAAGGTGTTGCCTTCGGCCGCAGGAAAACGGACTTCGAAAACATCGCCCCCCTGACTGGTCCTCCCGATAATGGCCGGGACAGTCGCAACAGAGGTGTGTGGCCGGAAAGAGAGGGCTATCGTGCCATCAAAATCGGCACTGGCGTAAATGTATAACCAGTTGCTGGACCACCGGAGATTGATATTCGCTGATACCGTGCCGGGGGCGGTCATTGAATTGTCGTAGTCCTCGAAGTAAATTGACACCTCTCCTGCGGTCATTCCTTCAACTTTATACTCCAACACCCCCGTGACGGGGCCGAAGGATAACACGTACTCAATATCCCCCCATGCCCCGGGGGTATGTGTCCACCCTATCGCCCAACTGCCGCTCCAGTTGCCGGTCAAAGTCCATCCCTGCTCACCTAGAAGCTCAGCCCCCAAAGTAGGGGAATCTGTCTCAGGAGTCCCGACGAGGATTAGGGGCAGTTTTGCCTCCTCCTCCTTCTCCTTGGGGCTCTCAGCGGGAGGGAGGACTGAAGGCATCCCCTGTGCTAGTGTTGGCCTTGGGACTGATAGCTCGATATCACTTTGCCACGGAGCTTCCACGTCATAGCGCCAGCTTACAACCCTTGTCTTTATGTGCACTCCCGCATCTTCATCGTAGACCGTGACCACATCCCCCACTCTAAGAGCCTCTTCTTGATGCTCCGGTAGTACGGATAGATCTACAATGCTACATGAGTAGCTGACCCGAGGGAGAAGCATACCCGAGAATACTTGCTCGGCATGATGTTTAAGCTGTGCAGCATCGGTGAAGGCACTCGCGTTGAGAATGGCAGACGGCGGAGGGTCGAACGGACTCGCCACTTCGATATATGGCACCCCGTTGTTCACCGACTCAATTGTCAGCCCTGCAAATCCCCGAGGATATAGTCTGTGAACAGTCTCGATCGTGTTTGTTTCGACCTCCACCCGACGAAGATTCTTGCCACGAAGAAAGAAAAGGCCCCTATCAACACCGCCACCAGGGACAAGAGACACTGTGCGGTTGGCCGTATCGAAGACCAACTCACCGTTATAAACCTGCTCTATCTCACGAAGCAATTCTAACCTATTACAGCCCCCACCCCAGCGTAGGTGCCGTCTAGCAGCGATGTCCACAACACCAAGAGTCCAGCCAGACCCAACCAAAAGCCAGCTCAGGATGTCTGCCGCGAGGACGTCCGCCCATTCATGCGCTGGTAGAGCAGGCATTTTGGTCAAGTCATGCCACCGTGCCCAGGCTTCAACCTCTACCAACCGCACAGCCTGCTCATTCTCTACCCCACTTACGACCATCACCCTGTAGAACTTACCTGCCATATCTAGGAGTGCGCCTGTAAGTTCTAACGGGGCTGGATGCGACAAAGAGAATGTCAATCTATCCTCCCCACCTAAGGTTTCATGATTAAATATGTCATGAGCTTGATGCAGCAGGAGAAGGGGCCTAAGCTGCTCATCCACCACTATGGGCAATGCATGTCCTAGGTGCGTATACCATGGCGGTGCCTGCCAGAGATCTAGCGGAATGTGGTATCGCTCGCCCGTGTTGTAGCGCCTACCAGTGTTGTACATACTACGCTCTCCTCAAGAAGACCGCTGGTCTGGCCTCAGTGAGAAGCGCAGCCCCAGCACTGAAAGGGGCGGGCAAACCCTCTCCGTACGCCCTGCCCAACCGATAACCAGTGATGCTCGTAGCCAGATCCTCACTGCCAAGCGAAATCGCGCCTGTAGTGCTTAAACCCTGTATGCTCGGCGCGGCGTCCTGCAGGCGAGCCAGCCAGTACAATCCTGGTGGCAGATTTAAAGTTATCGTTAGAGCTCGGATACCTAGAGTTTCTGTAGTTACAGTCCCCGCATCAAGCAGGAGTGCCCCCGGATAGACTGCACCGCTGTCAAAATAGATACCAAGCCGAGCGTTGCCTGTAGCCGGTGTTGTCACGTTAATGGCAATGCGGTCGAAAGTCTGAGCCGCTGGCACATAGAAGGGCATTATGTCTAGATTGTTGGCCAGGGTATCTTGTGGTGAAAACGCTGCCGAGTTAAGTCCTGCGTGATATGTTCCTGCTCGCCGATAACTTAACACGTCTAGGGCGTCAAAGCGGGCCTTGTCGGTAGCTGACATAAACCCCGCGACTCCGCTACTAGCTGCCGCATGGGCTTCATCGCCGCTGCCGACGTGGTTTGAGAATGGTGATTCGGACCTGATGTAGGTAAAGTCGGCGGTGACCGTCGCAGATATCTCTTGTTGCTGATGAAAGACCACCAACCCCTGCGCTGCGTAAAGCGTGTACTCCACGCTTGGCACAACTACACCGCTGCGTCTAACTATTGGGGTCGGAGTCTCCAGCCAGTTGCGTATCGTCCCCTCGTAAAGGCGACGATGCTGCGCAGGCTCAGGTTGATCAGAGACCGCATGCAGTGCGTGGTTAGCAGCTCCAGCTGTGTGCATGTCGAGGACAGTCTCGATCTTATTTATGGCATCTTGTAGCCCAGAGATGTCAGCCCCGTACATCTCGCGGCTGATCACTTTCTTAAAAGGTGTTGTGGCCATTACTTTCCTCCTCTTGGAAATTCCATTACAGCCATCTGTTTCGACAGTGAACTTCGAGGCGCGACCATGCTGCGCCGCCTGCTGCGACTACTGTTATTAAGTTAGCGTCAGGAGAGAGTTGCGGAAAAGTTGGTCTTGCCAAAAGATGCATCACGCTCGCGCGCGAGTGCCCCGCCACTCTAGAGGCGGTCTTTTTCGCACAGTCCACCTCCAGCCAATCCTCTGCGGCCAGAGGTCCCGCGTAAGTCACCGTTTGTGATTCGATCTGGATGGATAGTGTCTGCCACCCACCTAGGGAGGTGCCCTTTAGCCTTAAAAGGGGATCGGCCGGAGCTGTGCCTCGCTGACTAAGGTTGTGTGGACTTGCCAGAATCGTCACGATATCCGGATTGACGGCGTATGCAAACGGATCGGGACAAACAAAATTGGCCGAAAACATCACCTGTCTTGCTTTTATCTCCGCATCGAGACTGCTTCCGACTAAACACGCTGAGTAATATCTGTCTAGCGAGCTGTCCAAGATCAATCGTTGTTGTCCACGCAAGGGATTAAGCCACGCCCGTAGCCTTTGCAGTCGCTCGTGCATTTCTGGCATGTTCGCTGCGGCAAGCCAGCACTCGAGCGTGAGGGTGCGTTCTGCTAAGTCCGGCAGCATCCTTAGTGCTCCATGTCTGCCGGGCAACGTGATTACCTTGTCCCTAGTGCCGGGCAGCACAGATACCGGCGATTTAAGCAGCCTGACGTGGTAAGCACTGGAGTGCTCACCGGCAAAAGTGAAGTGCCCCATAGCACATTCCTCCCCCTAGGGAATTTCATTGAACACTGAAAGTCCATTCTTATCCAAGATCCTCGACAATTACGATGCTGAAATAATCATCATTGGGGACTGTGGTTTTTTGCCCATCGCTAAATGTGACCTCGAACTCCGCACGATATCGCGCGGGCATTCCTGTATCCACGGCGGAGAGCCGACACTCCACGCGTCCGCTCTGCGCATCTATGATGTCGACTGATTTTCGGAGAGACTGACCCTCCGCTGTACGCGCAATTAGCCATACGGTTGCTCCATCGAGCTTGAGTGCGGCCCCATCGGCTTGTACTAGCGTCGCCCGGAGGGGTGGCCAAGTGTCATGGCGCTTGATGCGGTAGACAGTATTTTTGGTCATGCTATCCTCACCTCCGTCCTAGAGCCATGCAAGTATGTGGCAGTAGCCGCGCCTGATATAGCAGTCAAGGTGGCTGCACTCTCGATGCGAACGATTACAGGAAGCTTCAGGTGCGGCGGGGGGTTGCGCGTAACAGCGCAGGATCTAGTTTCGGTGTGACTCCTAGCACCCGCGCGCACTATAGTATCAAAGCTGCAATGGACCTTTGCGGATACCGCAAACCTAGCTAATCTATGCTGAATCGTAATTTCAGCCTTTAAACGAGATCTAGTCTGCGCGCTTACGCCGACAAAGCCGACAGATGTTGCCGCCAGTCCTAAACTGCTATGGGCAATATATTTCACTGACAGCCTGGTGGGGACACGCAAAGCCTCTATCATTTCCGCATGTGTCAAGTACCGTGCCTCTGCCACGATTGCGCTGCGCAGCTTCTGCTCTGACCTGCCTACAGCTACATGGCTGCCACTAACTCGCACTCTTGTCCCAAGGACTACTTCTGTGCGGGGTACCGATGCTACTCTATCTGCTAAATTAGACTCGGCTGTTAAAATCACATGGGTGCGCGCTGCGACCTTAGGGGTACTCCCAACTGAGACTGCAACACTTACCACCCCGCGCACTGTGCTAACACTGCTACTACGCGCAGAAATACTGGTAGGAGTGGCAAAGAACTCACTCGCTACCTGTCCCGCCCCGGTTGCAGAAACAAAATGGCGCGAGACTAGTCGTCTAGTGGGCTGCAGGCGTAAAATGCTAGGCATTGGCTACTTCAATTTGCGCTATGGGCAGGCCGGAACTGGTACTTGTGGCCATTACCAACGCGTATAGGGCCGTAGTGTTGTATATCTGACCCAAGCCTGTCCGTAGCAAATCCTGAATGTCCGAAATCCCGACGGCGGGTATTGTGCCCGCAGCCAGATTCCGTAGCACCATGACATTAAATGTGCCCGCAGTCGCCACACTGCCGACCACACGCTCTATCCGCTGCACCCCGGTGTCTCCCGCCTGCAGGGGCAGGGCAAAACAACGCCCAATCGTCGGCGCGGCACCGATTCCCACCGCACCCGTTTGCCGCCCAGTCTGCCCCGCTTGATTGGTGTAAGTTACGTTAACCGCTTGGTTTCCGGTCGCGGCTGTGACCTGCTCCACCCATATTTCCAAACCAGTGTAGTTTAGATTGGGGACACGGGAATCATAGTTTGGTTGGGAAGCGAGAGTCACGTCGGCATTAAAGACGTATGCGCCCGCCTTCCACAACCGGTCAAAGAAGAACGCTGTGGAAACTACGGTGTTGTTTAAGAGAAGCCCTGATACATATCCCAAAGCTCCCACCCCGAATGTATTTAACAGCGGGTATCCAGCCTGGCCGGCGACCGGCACTATGCCGTTGGCCGTGTTTCCTGCGGATAAGACGCCCGCGCCGGGATTACCCGCCAAGTCAAACACAGAGAAAGGCATGCCGGCGATAGTCGTGCGGGGGGCAGTCTTGATGAAGGGTACTCGCTGTTTTGCGGCTGCAATGTAATCATTGAGGGACTGGATGGCCATCTGTCACGCCCCCTAAGGCCGCACGAAAATGCTTAGTGCGACTTCAACATCTCCGGGCGTGATGACCACTCCATCTGAGCCAACCATTTTAGGTTCTGTAACCAGAGAGATAAACTCAGGCATTCCGCCAGTCGCGGCATTCCATAGGCTCATATGCGTGATAGTCTGCCCGGCCGAGATCTCTGCCCCCGACCACGCTACGGTACCGAGCGACAAGACTCGCCGTTCAGTGTTAAGGGGATGATTCTCGGGCGAGCTGAACGCGCAGATCTTCCGCACGATACTGGCGCCGGCTAGCTGAGCTACGTTCTCGGTGCCCGTCACGCTGGGGTTGCCGACGTGCAACCATATGTGTGGCGATGTTCCACCGCCAAGCGTAGACGCAAGAGTTAGGTCCGCACGCTGGTGTGTCATGCTCATGTCAATTTGACCTCCTTTTTATGGCCTTATCTTCCACCGCGAGCTCTAGTTCCGGCCTGAATGTGGCGGTATAGCTGCCTGCTGAGGACTTCAATGTCGGCATCTCTGCGAATGCTCATATTCTGCACGGTAACCAGCGGCCCGTGGTAGTTACTGAGCTCTGCTGCCGCGGGCGCATTGGCGGCCGTTGTCCCGCCTTGAACATCAAAGTTAGTAGGGATAGCCTTGCGCATGTCGTCGCCCACTTTGGTCATGGTCTGCGCGAAGCCAACGCCGATGCCCGCGGCCATATCCCCGCCGATGCCCGCAAATAGCAGGGAAGGGCTCCTGATGCCGAAAAAGCTTCGGATGCTGCCCACAATGCCGCCCATAAAGCCTGCGATCTGACCGCGAATCCAGGCCCCCATGTCGGAGATCCCCTGCCACAGGCCCCTAATTAAGGCGCTGCCTATCTGCGACATCTGTCCTCTGGCCGCAGTGAAAGCGCCTACCAGCCTCGCAATAATCTGTGGAACTGCCGCTACTACTTGCGCGATGATGAGCGGTAGATTACTCACTAGGGCCGCCAATAGCCTTACTCCGGCTGCCGCTAACTGGGGAGCGGAGCCAAGGATCGCCGTAGTCAGACCGGTAACAATCTGCGGAATGGCCGCGACGATGGCGGAGACAATCTCCGGTAAGGCCGCTACCAGTGCCACCAACAGCTGAATGCCCGCATCTATAATGAGAGGGATGTTCTTTACTAGGAACGTGACAATAGCGGTAATGACGGTTGGCAGTTCGGAGATTAACTGCGGCAAAGCATCTAACATCCCCTTCGCCAACCCGAGGACCAACTGGAGGGCCGCGGAGAGAAGAAGCGGCAGATTGTCTATTAGTGTCTTTTTGACTAGCACTACCGCTCGCACAATCGCGGGAATCAGTTGCGGCAGCGCGCCGCCAATCCCTGCCACCAACGTAGCAATCATCTGCACCGCTGCTGACATGAGAGCAGGTAAGTTAGCTATAATCCCGTTAACGAGAGCCAGTACAAGCTGTAGCGCCCCCGCCGTTAACCCAGGCAAAGCCCGGATTAATCCCTGCAGTAGCGTCATGACTATTTGTGAAGCAGCGTTAACCAGCTCGGGAAGGTTGTCCACAATGGCCCCGCCAATGGACATCACTACATCCATGCCGAGCTGGATAAAATCCGGCAGAACATTCAGGATGGTATTCACGATGCCGCTGACCGTACTCCCGACTACCTCCCGGATTTTCCCCCAGTCCCCGCCCGCGGCTTGGAGTCCGCGCGTGAACTGGCCCAGCAGCTCGACCCCGTCACCTGCGAGTAGCTGCAACTGCGGTAATAGTACCAGGCCGAGGGCGTTTCGAGCCGCAGCGCTGCCAGATTTCAACCTCTCTACGGCATCGTTAAAAGTGCCAAGGGCTTCTAGTGAGCTCTTGCCCATCACCGCACCCATCTCGCGAGCTTCTTGCGTCAGCTCGGCCATACCGGCAGAGCCTTCTGCGATGAGCGGATTCAGCTCTTGGGCTGCTCGCCCGAACACTTGCATGGACAGGGCGTTGCGCTCAGTCTCATTTGTTACTTCACCTAGAGCGTCTATGACTTCCCAATACACCGTTTCTGAATCGCGGAGATTGCCCTCCGCGTCCGTCACGGAAACCCCCAGCCTCTTGTATGCCCCCGCTGCCGCCCCTGCGCCTCCGCGCGCCGCAGACATGGACTTTATGTTTCTCGCCATACTGCCGGTGAGAGTCTCCAGCGATACATCCACAAGTCCGGCCGTGTACTTGTAAGCTTGCAGGCTGTCCGTACTCATGCCCGTAACCGTGGCCATGGTCAGCATTTCGTCGGCATACTGCGAGGCGCCGACCGTCATATTGCTAAGCTGCTTCGCGGCACCAACCGCAGCCGCGCCAACGGCCACGAAAGCCCCGGCCATGGCCACGCCGACTCCTTTAAGAATCCCGCCGAGCTTGCTAAACTTGGCCCCGGCTGCGTCGGCTCCTTTACCCGTTTTGTCCAGCTCATGGCCAAACTGGTCAGCTTGCTTTCCCGTTCCATCGAGCTGCTGTCCCGACTTGTCCAACGCTTTGTTGGTGTCACCCAGCTCGCGCTCCATACCAATTAGCTCCGCCTGCGCCCGGTTGAGCTGAATCTGCCATTCCTGTGTGCGCCTGTCGCTCTCGCCGAAAGAGGTGGCGGCATTGGCAAGGGCTGAGCGAAGCGTCTCTATCTTCTTGCTCTGCGCGTCAATCTCTTGGCCGAGCACTCCCTTACGCGCTGTTAAGGCCTGTACGGACTTGTCGTTCTTGTCAAACTGAGCCGAGACCAGCGCCATCTCGCTACCTAAGACTTTAAAGGACCTGTTTATGTCGCGCAGGGCATTCTTAAATTCCTTTTCTCCCTCGACGCCAATCCGCAAACCAAAGTCCGACACTTCACCACCTCCGTTTCATGGTGTTACAGCCCTTCCGGGATCGCATCTTCAATAAAGAGTTCTCGCTTGGGCTTAGCCAACCCGTGGTACTGCTTGTGGCATTCCCATAAGTCGAGCAGTAGCCCCATCGGCAAGAGCCAAGTCTCTTCCTCCGTGCGGTTTAGGTGCACCGTGCCGTAGTAAAGCAGCCGAGTAAACAACTCCTCGTCGCTTACTCGGCCGGCACGTTTTTTGGCTCATCTTCACTCGCGATGTTACGTTTCGTGCCCCTGTGCATGGCCTCGGTAATGGCGCTATGGTAGGCCGCAAGTTCACTCGGGGTGGTCAAGAGCTCAAGCTCGTCTGTAGTCAAGAGAGGTTTTGCACCCTGCTTGTTCTTGAGATTGTGGATGAGAATGGTCTGATTCGCTAAGAGGGTTATGAGCCAAATGACCTCGTCTAGGGCCAGTTCGAAGTTCTCCGTTTTCATCAGCTTCTCTCCGAGATTCTCTAAGCCTCCGTAGCGCCTGGCAATCTCCTTCGTAGCACGGGTCGTCAGCACTAAGTGGTGCTCCACACCACTTATATTGATAATCGCGCTTCTCTCGCTATCCATGCCACCCCCTCCTTAAGCCACAAAGTCCGGCTCGTAGACTGCGGTGTGCCAGCCGGTAATGGTAGCCGGCAGGACACTTTCATCATCGGAGTTGACTTCAACCTTCCAAGGGTGGCGTCCGCGCGTATCTGCTTTGTTGCGACGCGTGACCGTGCCTTCGATGGTAGGAGTGGAAAAAGTGATAGAGTCGCCTTTGGTGGCCAGATTGGTGGAGGGAATCCCAAACTTGACCCGGTACAGCCAGAAGTAGCGGTAGGCTCCGTTAGCCTTCTTGGCCCGAAAACCGATGGCCACAGGCGTACCTACGTCCTCGCCACTGGAAACCAGTACGCCGTTTAAGTCCACGGCCGCACCCGTAAGGAGCGCGGCCACACTGCGCCCGATATTGTCGACATTGAGTGTAATGGTGCCGGTCTGAAATTCTTTGACTACCTCCACGGCGCCGTCGTCTGCGTAGAGTGTTGCTTCAGCCACTTCTACAGACAACTCCGCGCTAATGGCCTTCGCCAGCATGACCGGCGTGCCGTAGGTTTCGTGTCCCGTGCCCGACGCTTCCGTGATGGGTGCATAGTAAAGCCGATCAAGGCCAATGGTCGCCATGCTTTATGCCTCCTAGGTCTCATATTCTTTCGCCACATCGATGGCGTAGTGGTGGTAGCCGGTGTCGTTCTCGTACCCGAGGTAGCGCCGCTCCGTTATGGTGAAGTCGTTTTGCAGCAGCGCACTTACCACCTGCTTCTTGCGCTGCAGGTAATTGTGCTTGCTGAATAAGGACAGCCGCGCCTCCTGCACCTCAAGCCCCGGAGCATTGTCGGCGTGGACCGCGAAAGTGTCCGCCAGCGGAGTTATAACGATGTACTCGTCCGGAGCCGGGCCGCTAAAAAGACCTGTCTCGACTGAGACTAGGCCAATAAGCAGTGTGTTTAGTCTGGTTAAGATGCTCACAGACGCCCGACCTCCCGCTCAAAGACCGCCATCATCGTCGCGACGACTTCTTTTCTGGATGCACTGCGGGCCGGTTTCAAAAAGGGCCGCGCGGGTTGGCCGTGTTTGCCGTGCTCAAGCACATTGGCCACCAAAGCATTGCTGCCGCCACCGCGCCGAGGCTCCGAAAAGCCCACCTTGATGTTGAGAGTTCCGCCCCGGCTGAGTTTGACCGGCGATGCACCCAAGGCCGCGAGCAATTCACCGGTGCTGCGCGAGGGGTGCTTGGTGTCACGCCCAATAACCGCTGCCAGATTGCTCTTCACCTTTTCCAGCACGACCTCACCGCCGGCTTCGAGCGCCTTACTTATTACTTCATCTGCTCTACCACCCAGCCGCGACAGCCGCAAGAGAAATTCCTCCGGCAGCACTATCTCGCCCTTAGCCACCGGAAGTCACCTTCTTTGTTAAAGCTTCGAGATACATCCTGCGCCCGCGCACATCCTCTAGGCGAATAATTTCGTACCGGCCGCCCGCGCAGGCGATGACCATATCCTCTTTCACCACTAGGCCGGGGATGTAGCGAAAGCGAAAGAGCGCTGACGCCTCTGCGAAGGCCGCCATGTTGGCCCATTTTTCACCGGCGTGCTTATCTTCCTTGTAGGCCCGCACGGAAGCGAGGATGGTATCGCCCCCGGTGGCAAAGCCGGCCTCGTCCCGCACAGGGTTGACGGCAATGATGTCAATAAAACAGTTCATCTTGCCAAAGCCCATGTTTATACCCCCCAATTCCGGTCCAGCCGGAGCAGGAGGTGGACTGTACTCCAAACCTGCTCTGCGGCCTCTACCTTGTCGGCAAAAAAGCCGGCCGTCGAGCCGTCTCTACTTTCGTAGAAATGGCTCGACAGCATTATTACGGCCTGCTCGGTGGTCGGCGGCATAGGATTCGCACTGTAGTAGTCCCGGGCCGCGTGCTGAAATCCTTCCGCATAGCAGACTGCTGCTCGGATAAGCCCGAGGAGGAGCTCGTCATCCTCGGCGTGCGTCAGTATGAGGTTGGCCTTAACTTTAGGCAACAGGGCGCTTATTGTGTTCATGTCGCGCGCCCTCTGCTAGGTCGCTTTCTGCTGCAGGACTTTGACGGCCTCCGGCAGGATAAGCTTGCCGTCGACTCGCTGCGTGGCAATGAACCCTACTTGGCCCGTGGCCGCGAACAACTCGCTCAGTCGTTTAAAGACCCGGCCCTGCCTGTCGGCCACCCAGTAGTAGCCGAGGTCACCAAAAACGATGCTCTTAGCTCCGGCCGCTATGGGTGGTACATAGGCTGAGGTGTAGAGGGGACGGTTAAGGATGGTGTCGGGGGTGCCTTCCTTGATGGAGGGCTGCCAGAGGTACTGCCCCGTGCTGTCCTTTAGCTTGCGGATGGCCTTAATGGTGGAGTCGTTCATGACAAAGACCGCCTTGCCGCGGTAGGACGACTTCAGGCTGTGGAACAGGTCGAGGATTTCATCCAGCGTAATAGCGGTTGCGGCTGCTGTGGTCAGGCCTACTTGGCCGCCGCCAGTCGCGGCTAGGACGCCGTGAGGCTTACCCGTGCCATCGCCGACCAGGAATGCTTCTTCTTCCTTGTTGCCGATGCGGCGTGCGAATTCCTTGGCAATGTAGCTCTCCAAGTTGAACACGCTGTCGTTTAAGAGCTCCTCGGAGACTTTAATCATGGTGGCCAGTTTGTACGCGCCGATAGAGACTTGACCGAAGCTGTCGTCGCTTTCGGGGATGGCCCCTTCCTCGTCAACCCAGGAGGCTGTGCCCTTTGAGGCCACGACGGGAATCTTGCGGTCACCACTAGAAGTAGTGATTACGTTCGCTAGGCGGCGAAAGATATTCTCTTCCTCAAGGGCTTGAATAAGGCGGCGCTCGAACTCGTCGGGAACGAGGTAGCCGCCTTCGGAATCCGTGCCTACCTGCAGGGCGTTACGTACGGACACGGCGCCCTTGCCGCGCATGGCACCCCAGAAAGCGCCCTTGTACTCAGCAGTCGCTCGGCCGGATTTGCCTTCGCCCGTGGCTGCAGTGGGGGAGTTGAAGAGGGGGGTGCTGCTCGGCCCCGCCAGCTCGGCATCAATAGCGGTCTGCCGTTCCAGCCGCTCGATCTCTCGACCGAGGGCCACAACATCGCCTTCCATTTTTTCATAGGCCGCCGTGTCCTCGCCCGACAACAGACCATTGCCCCCGCGTTTGCTGTCTAGGAATGCTTTAGCTCCGTCCCAGGCCTTGGCGCGCTTCTCGCGCAGTTCTAGAATCATACTCATCTCGAATGTCCCTCCTTAGGATTTTAGTGCGAAATTAAAGAGAGCCGCTTCGCTAGCGACTCTACAGGGGTGCCTGTTCTAACTCGAGTAGTGTCGGGTATCTTCTTGAGCAGGGAGTTGGTGACGGCCGCTCGGCTAAAGATTAGCCCTTGCGTCTCGTCCGGCGACTCGTGCCCGGCCGCGAAAAGGATTCTGTCGGCAAACCCGAGTTCCACAGCCTTTTTCGCGTTCATCCACGATTCTGCGTCCATCAGATGAGAGAGTTTCACGCGCGAGAGTCCGGATTTCAGCTCATAGGCGTTGATGATGCTTTCTTTGACCTCATCTAACAGGGCCTTAGCGCGGAGCATCTCCTCACTGTCACCGATGGCGATGGTCGAGGGGTTGTGGATCATGAGCATGCTCACCGGCGACATGCACACTTCGCCGCCGGCCATGGCAATGACCGAAGCGGCACTGGCCGCAAGGCCGTCAATCTTGACCGTCACTTGGCCGGGATAGTCCATGAGCATGTTGTAGATTTGCGCGGCCGCGAACACATCCCCGCCGGGTGAGTTAATCCATACCGTGATATTGCCCGCGCCCGCCACTAGTTCGCTCTTAAAGAGCTTGGGAGTAATTTCATCCCCCCACCATGTTTCTTCGGCGATAGGGCCATTCAGGTAGAGGGTTCGCTCTAGGTCGGCGTTACGCACCCAGTTCCAAAACTTCCTCATGCATTCTCCTCCTTTTGGTATGTTCGCCCCGCCTGTGCGAGGGGGAGCATGTTGCCGTTTACCAAGTACAGGTCCCCGCCTTCCGCAGTGGGCACGCGGTTTAAGTCCTCTAACTCGCGTATGTCATTGGTCGAAAGCCAGCCGTTCTGTCGCCCGATGGCGTAGCCCTGCATCCTGCTTTGGTAATCCCCTCGCAGCAGCCCATCGAGATTAAACTTGATGAACAGCGCCTTTTTCTCAGAGGGGAGCAACAACGACTGCTTAAGGGCCTGCTCCCAGCGCACTACCCACGGGTTCAGGGTGTACTTGACGAACTCTAAGCTCTGTTGCTCGATGTTGCTGAAACTCGACTTCTCCAGATCGCCCACCATGTGAGGCGGCACACGAAACACCCGTGCAATCTCGTTGATCTGGAACTTGCGTGTCTCCAGAAACTGTGCCTGTTCGGGCGGAATACCGATGGGTTGAAACTTCATGCCCTCCTCAAGGACGGCCACGCGATGAGAATTCATACTGCCCTGATACGCGCTGTTCCAGCTGTCCTTAACCCGCTGAATGTCCTTGATGACGCCGGGATGCTCCAAAACACCACCGGGATTGGCCCCGTTAGCGAAGAACTTAGCGCCGTATTCTTCGGTAGCCAAGGCCATGCCGATGGCGTGTTTGGCCATGGCGATGGGGCTGTACCCGAGCAGCCCGTCAAAGCCCAGACCCGGAAGGTGCAATACCTCTTCCCGCTGCAAGACTGTGTAGCCGCTGTCCGGGTGTACACCGCTTTCGTCGGCATCGCGGTAGTAGGTGTAGAGCAGTTGGCCCCTTGGCCCTCTACTGACCTCCATCTTGCTGGGCAGCAAGGGATAGAGTGCCACGACCTGACCCCGCCCGTTACGCACTACTTGGGCGTAGGCATTGCCCCACAACAAAAGATGACTCATCAGTGTTTCCCTAAACACAAATGACGTCATCTCCGGATTTGGCTCGTCGTGGAGCAGGTAGTATAGGGGATGGTCGCCGGCCCGCTCTTTGCCGCCGTCACTCTGGTGGCGGTATATGTGCAGGGGTAGACCGGCAATGGCCTCGGCTAGTATGCGCACGCAGGCATAGACTGCTGTGGTCTGCATGGCTGTCCGCTCGTTGACGGCCTTGCCGCTGGACGTGTTGCCGAACAAGAAACTAAGGGAGTTACCGATGCGGTTTTGCGGTCCATCCCTTGCCTTGAACAATCCGCTAAAAAATCCCACTGTTTCTCCTCCTTAATCTAAGGCATGAAAAAACCGCTTCATGTAAGAAGCGGCTCGGTAGTTTTTTGAGTTTATCGAGGCGGAGGGTTATTTAGCAAGAAATAGGTCATACCCCGAATAAGCCTTCCATCCTTTTCATATCGCCCAAAACCCCACACAGCGTCTGTTCTGCCCATTAACAGGTCAAAGAGAATAAGCCCAAAAAACAACCCCGCAGCGACTACGTTTTTTCGGCAAGAAATATAAAGCGGTTCGTATACTGTTCCGGTCCAGTCATTTCCGGGAATCCAGCTTGATGTATGAATATCGCTCATACCTATTTTCTGGTTTAGCGTCTTGATAACCTCTGCGTAGTCTGAAGGAGCAAGATTATTCTTCCATCTGTCAAACTCTCTTTGGTGAGGCAGTTTCGTGATATATTTCCCAGTGTCTATAGAGTACAACACTACTCAGCACCTCCCACTTCATACCACTGAACATTAGCGCTATCTTTTTTAGTGGGACTAACTCCTTCAACTTTGCCAGCAACGACAGCATTATAGAATGCGCGCCCCATCGCAAGGCGGACACCCCGATCGATATTCGCCCAGTCAGTGTCCAAAACCATTCTAATATTGAACGACGTGCCGGGCTTCCTACGTGAAACTCTCTCAAGAAGTTCGTCAAAACATCTTCTGAATTCCGTGTTCCCCAGCACTTTGTTTTTGACATAAAGTGCTACTCTCATTCCCTTCGCCTCAGCCATGGCCATGGCTTCCAAATGTGCGTACTCTGCGTCGCTAAGAGAAATCTGAATTACCCTGCTTGCCATAAAACACGCCTCCCTTATTCATAATATTAACCTTGTGGTATTTATTATAAATCACAGGGCCATGGCATGTCAACAGATTCTTAGTAGAAACCGGAGGCGATGTTTCTTCTTACAAGACTAGGACTCCTCGGCTATCATATACGCTACCACCAGCCCCCCCACCACACCTGATCGCTCTGTCCAGCGCCATAATGGTCGCCACCGCGCCATCTATTCTTTCCGTGGACTTTTCCTTGTCAGGCTTAATGTTTCCCGCCGGATCAGTGCGAATGAAGATGTTGTCCATCATCCAGCGCAAGACCGGATGCCCGCCATGGGCTATTTTCTCCTCCAAGGTCAGCTTCATCAGCTCCTTGGTTGGTGGGGACATATCCTTAAAGCCCTGCCCGAAGGGGACGACCGTAAAGCCGAGACCTTCAAGGTTCTGCACCATCTGTACCGCACCCCAGCGGTCAAAGGCGATCTCGCGGATATTGTAGCGCTTGCCTAGCTCCTCAATAAATCGCTCGATGAAGCCGTAATGAACCACATTACCGACGGTGGTCAAGACATGCCCCTCTTTCTCCCATAGGTCGTACTGCACGTGATCGCGCCGCACGCGGAGACTGATGTTGTTTTCCGGCATCCAGAAGAACGGCAAGACCGCGTACTTGTCCGTTTCGCCCACCGGTGGGAACACCAGCACGAAGGCGGTAATGTCCGTGGTGGAGGAGAGGTCAAGCCCGCCGTAGCAGACCCGCCCCTCAAGGCTTGCCGTATCTATTGGGAAGGCGCAGGCATCCCATTTGGCCATAGGCATCCAGCGGATGGATTGCTTGACGGGCTGGTTGAGATGGAACTGTCTGAAATGGTTCTCCTCCGCCGGATTTTGTTTCGCCGATTCACACATCGAACGAAGGTATTCCTCTTTGACAGTGATCCCGAGCGACGGATTGGACATTTTCCACACTTTGGGGTCTGTCCAGTCAGCGTCCTCCGGTGTGCTGAACACGACGGGATAGAAGGTCGGATCGGTCTTACGCCCTTGGAGAATATCCAGAGCCTTGGCATACACCTCATAACAGATTGAGTTTGTAGCGGAACTGACGGTCGTAATGACGAAATTCAGTGGTTGCCTCCTGGCCGCGCCCGCGCCCTTGGTCATTACGTCGTAGAGTTCGCGGTCTTTTTGCCCGAGCAGTTCATCGAATACCGTCGCGTGTATGTTCAGTCCGAACTTGGTCGACACCTCGCTAGACAAGGCTTGGTAGTAACTGCGCGTCGGATGATAGATGATGCGCTTCGTGGAATCCAGCAGCTTCACGCGCCGCTGCAGTGCCAGAGGTGCCAGTCGACACATGTCCCGAGCCACATCAAAGACGATGGCACTTTGTTTGCGGTCGTTGGCGCAACCATAGACCTCGGCAGCTTCTTCGCCGTCCGCGCAGAGCATATACAGCGCGACAGTGGCCGCGAGTTCGCTCTTGCCGTTCTTCTTGCTGCAGGTTATGAAAGCGGTCGTAAACTGGCGGTTCCCGTCCGGCTTAATGACGCCGAAGATGTCCCGGATAATCTGCTCCTGCCATGGTAGCGGCCTAAACCGTTTGCCTGACCACTCACCCTTGGTGTGACAAAGCAGTTTGATGAACTCCACCGCATGGTCGGCGCGCTCTTTGTCATACCGCGACGTCGGCAACATAAAGCGAGTGGGGACAAACTTTTTAGCCATACGCGCTTACCTCACCCGGAAAATTCAGCACAGCAAAC
>Ga0209616_1000100_pt1 | contig 25299 bp, 22 predicted proteins | sample FlocCalmetaG_FD_184153 | JGI IMG/M metagenome (GOLD analysis project Ga0209616, IMG submission 184153) | Freshwater bacterial and archeal communities from Indian Creek, Illinois, USA - Floc-Cal metaG (SPAdes) (version 2) | ecosystem: Environmental > Aquatic > Freshwater > Unclassified ...
CCTTTGATTCGGTCGATTTCAATAGTTTCAATCCACGCCCCCGCGCGGGGGGCGACGGTTGTATTTAGAAAAACTGGCTGCCGATATACGTTTCAATCCACGCCCCCGCGCGGGGGGCGACAGCATACAACAAATCCTTATAATTCATGGGCTTGCATAACAACTTTTCGCGAACCATTTGCTTATTATGTTTGTTGTCTCTATATTTTCAGATGAAAATGACAAATTCGTAATACATATAGGGCGTGCGATATCTCACAATATTTCTGTTAGCATATGGTTCGCGCTTCAAACAATTAATGAACCTTCTGGATCAAAAGCAGATTTTGCACCGACATGCTCCACCCTCTTCCTCCAGTTACTGCCAAGGGAATAGTATCGTAAGCTGTCTTCATCTTTATTAATTATTTTTTCCAATGTATTTTTCAGCATGACAAACTGCGCTGGATCTAGAAGACATTCAAATACCGAGTTCTGAACCCTTTGCCCAAAATTAACACATTGTTTCGCTACATTCCGCAATCTTTTTCTTCCTTCCGGTGAGGTTGTGCTTACATCGTAAGTAATCAATACCATCATGGCTTCTCCTCCTATTTCCAGAAAAATGGAGGGTAACGATCAATATCCCCTCTTAGGTGTCTGGACAACAATAATGCCTGAGCGTATGGCAAGAGACCGACCTGCATTTTTTCTTCAAGAAAGGGATGGGTCATTTCTTCTTGTTTTCGTTTTTGCCAAGCTTCTAGTACTGTTCTTCTGGCAGTTTCTTTCATGATCACGCCGCCAGACTCTGCGGTAATAAAATCACTGCCATTGATTTGTTGTCGGTTAATTAGGCTTAACGCGAGCCGGTCTGCAATGTACGGTCTGAACTCCTCCATCAAATCAAGGGCCAACCCCATCCTTCCCGGCCTATCACGATGCAGAAAACCTACATAAGGGTCTAAGCCAACCGTCTGTAATGCAGCTTTAGTTTCGTGGAGGAGAAGGGTATAGAGAAATGACAGCAAAGCATTTACGTTATCACGGGGCGGCCGACGATTACGGCCTCTCATAAAAAAATGATTCTTTTGGCAGACAATTAGCTGATCAAGTACTGAAAAATAATTACGAGCCGTTTCTCCTTCAATACCTCTCACTTCTTCGAGACTAAGCTCTTTACTCAACTTCAACACATTGCGCGCCATTAGTTTAGAGACACTTGTTATCTCTCCTGTCTCCATCTTATCGCCATAGTCACTAATAAAACGCCGTAAAACTGTTCGACAGTTAGCAATTTTGCCGATAATAAACGCTGATGCCAGCGCTGCAGAATCACGTTCCGAATCCGCCAACCGGTATTGCTTTCTTCTTAACAGAACATTACCTTTGGGGATGCCTTGAACCGTGGCCAAATGTTTTCCATAACCCGTCAGAAAAGATACCGTCACCCCTTTTTCCATACACATACCCAACAAGGCCGGACTGGCACCCATATGGCCAAAGGTGACGATACCTTCCAAGTAATGAATGGGGGTTCGAAAGACTTCTTCATCATTTAACCGTACTACCAAATTCTCTCCGTCTTTTGAAATATACGCATCTGGATTGGTCACATATAATACGTTCAGCATTTTACGCATCTGCTGTTCTCCCCGCCATTTATTCTCTGTTCATCTCTTCCAGCAAACCGGCCATATACATTTCCGCTTTTTTACTGCTTCTGCCAAGTTTCGGCAGACAGATGTTCTCCATAGAGCAATTTTTACACTGTTTTCCTTTTATAGCCGGTGGGGTGATTCCATGTACATACAGCAGATGCATTTTTTCAGCTAACATTTTTACCCTCTCCCTGAGAGTATCGTCAAAATCAACCTGGTGTCTGTGCTTGATTTCGCCATAATACATATATCCGTAATCCAAAGTGATACCAAGCATCTCTTCCAAACAAATAGCCTGGGCGCACAGCTGAACCGCATCCCTGTCATCAGGTTTTGGTTTGCCTCGTTTGTACTCAACAATATTATACCTCACACCGGAGGCAGCGCCGGCATTACGATGTTTCAATCCACGCTCCTCGCGCGGTGAACATCGGTGAATCTCGACCACATCTGCAACTCCGTATAAGCCAAGCGCTTTTGATAACAAGGGGACTGAGCGCACTGTCTTAACATCACCCCGCGATTCCGTAAAATACGGATCATCAACACGTTGGTGAAGAAGCCTGCCTTCCGCAGTCCGAAGATTCTCAACCCATTGGCTTTCCACGTGAATCAATCCCCATTGCCTTTCACAAAAGGCAAAATGCTGTATGCCTGAAAGGGGCAATAGCTCGTCTTCTGAATAATATTTTGTAATCATATCTACTCATGTTTCTTCTCACAAAGTGATTCACCATCGTACATTTCTGGTTTCAGCCCAGCTAACGGTTCAATCGTAACCTTTGGCAAGATACTATTTTCAGAGACATCAATTTTGAGGCTTCGATGAACTGTTGCCGAGGAATATTGCCCGATTTTGCAATTGTGCTTCCACCATATAACCTTAACAATTTCCATGCTACCATCTGGGCGCGCGGCGGAGGCATCGTTCACAAACAGCGTTTTCAGGGCGTCAAGTAGTTTGTCTGCGTCGGCGTCACTGAAGCCGGTTTTTTCAGCTAACTGGTAGTTGATACTCCCGAATGTCTTATAGACACCAAAGTCCACGCGGTGTTTCATGCCCATGGTATCTGGTGCTCTCTTAGCTGGGTCATTCTTATCGGTTTCGAGATTGACGCTCTTCGTAATCTGAAGACTGCTGATGACCACGGTCTCAACGCTGACAGCGCTTTGAATTGTAACAGGCCCGCGCACGCCGATGGAAACCGAATCGCTTTCGCCGCTTTCCTCCTCTGAGTCTGAGTTTTTGCCTTTTTTGTTCTTGGCCTTGAATGCGAACACCTGCCCAAAAGCACGCACGTCAAACCATGTTTTGCAGGCGATTTTAGCTTTTTTCTCTTTGTCTCCTTCACCTTTGATCTCTTTATTCCCTTCAAAACGGGCATTAAGGCTGCGATAATCATCTCTTCTGTTGTTGTCCGACTGCACGAAAATCGCTTCTCCCAAATCCTGCAAGCGATTGCGCAATTTGCGCTTCAGGCAGACATCCGACACCTCCCCATAACCGTCATAATCAATGCGTGGACGGTTGCCGTTGAGAGGGTCGCCATTCGGATTTGCCTTTTTGACGGTAAAAACCATCGCGAAATCAATTTTGTTCGTCAAGCTCATTGTCTACCCCTCCGTTTTCATTATTACTCTTGTTTTTCTCTTGTTTTTGGCGTAGCTTTTGTCTTTGCGCAAAGAATCCGAGAAGATATTTCCCGCTGAGAGCGCTGCCAGACTCATATTCACCTTCATTAAACAGCGCCTTGATATCTTCGATCTGATTCAGATACCAACCCGCACCGTTAAGCTGTTGTATATACGGATTCAACTGCTGTGTAAACAACATAGACCATGTGCGAAACGGATGTTGCGAGAACGCTGTCATGTAGCGGATCGCGTTTGTTGCTCGCGCATCTTCTGCAGAACGTTGCTTGTATCTCGCTGCCGATTCAATTCTGTCCGCCACCGCGAGCAACCTTCCATAAAGATAGTCGCGGTCTCTCCGTTGATCTTCCAACGCCACTTCAAATTCCTCCTTTTTATAATCATGATAATATCGCTTGACCAATGCGCAGGCGGCGCAGAGAACCTGTTCCCAGTCGCGCCAACGCCCAACGGCAACTTTCTCGTTGGTTCTCTCAAGCGCCAGCGGATTGGAAGCACGATGAACAGCAGCGTTTATCATATCGCGCGGAATTCGTTCACCGTTAAATACACAGTGCAAAAGCCGTTCTCTCACGGATTTCTTTAGTTTGTCATAAGACTCGTCTTTTGGCTTTCTTCTTTTACCCAAAACCGCATCAACAATTCGGTCGAAAGAAGGCGCACCGACAAAAAATCCAGACTTATGTTTCCCATCCTTATCTTTCATAAACGGTTGATACCATTTACAGCTATTATGCCATTCGACTATGCGTTCCAAATATTCGTTTTCAGCCAGTTCACGATAATAAGTAACAGACATTCGCCCAGTAGTAGCATTATCCGTTGCCGCAACAGCAACACGGCGCACATGCGTTTTAAGTTTGTCCGAGCCACCATAACCAGGCAATGTTTTCTTCAAAGTGTCAGCGTAATCGGTACATATAACACTCTCGGCCTCTGTCTGTTTTTCTGAGTCTGTTAGCTTCGTTGACTCATAAATACCATAACTATCGTCATAATAATTGGGAAGCTCCGGTACTTTATCGATCGCCCAGGCCACAATCGCTTGCGTGTCGCAACGATAACCATGTTTTATAATCAGCCAACGCAACGCCTGATGTGCTTTTTGCGAACTTTCATAACTTATCGTTACAGCCTGCGATGATTTCGCAAATCTGCCGCGATAGGTGAAGTTTGAGCTGTCATTCCCAGTGATTAGCTTGGCGTTGCCTGAAGTCCGGTTTATGCTTTTCGGATGCTTCTCCGTATAAGTCATATCTGCTTTTCCAGATATATAGCATAGATCTTTTGTCTTTCGCTTTTCTATATTTTCTGATTTGTAGTAACTGTGCCATGCGTGCCACATCTCGGGTATCATCCAAAGCCTGTCCTCAAGCTGTCCGCCAATACTCACACAAAATCTTAAAAATAATTTTTCATCCGGCACGATTTTGCAGGATACCAAATCATTTTTCAGGGTGCCGTTTTCCAAGTACTTATGCACAGCAGAAATCATTTTGTAAGCTAATGGATATTCGGGTGTGACTTTTAAATATTCCTGCCACTTTAACAAGTTATTAAGATACAGCTTTCCAGTCAGGTGCTTTATCTGGTCAAAGAGCGGATGTGGTGAATTCACGGCGCCGCTTGTTCTCGACTCCGATTCATCAGTGCAAGGCGTACATATTTCAGCGTCAATTTTCTCGGCTTTGTGAAAGGTTCCGTTGCCCCGTAAATGTATCGCAACATTAGTTTTCTTAAGAACGTGCCCTATTGGCAGCAGCATCTTATCCTGTTCGCCTCCACTTATCCCAACCGCGCCCGCGCAGGCCTCATATGTCTCGTACAAATTTTGTATCCAATTCATATTTGATCACCGCTTTCCGCTAAGATCGCGGCAAATTCCGGCTCATTCAACCCCGAAAAATTCAGTTTATCTTCAAATTTTTTCGCTTTCATCGGTTTGATTAAACGCCTTAAGATTTCCGGAGAATCATCTTTCGACAGCGGAAATCTTATGTATCCGTTTTCCATCTTCGCTGATTGCCACAAGCGCACAGCCATCTCTTCTTTTCCCGTTTCGTCCGGATAATCAAAGCCATGTACAATTACTCCAAAATTTAGCTCACCGTAACCGTCATAAAAGCCCTCACCCTCCCCGAACACACAAGGTTCAACGTAGCCCTGACACTCACGCGTGCCAATAAAAATGTCACGCCTGCCACCACACTGTATCATCCGCTTTGCGATATTGTGATGCTTATGCTCATTTCGGTCATAAGCAAGTTCAGAGCGGTTTTCGTTCCACTCAAAATGCGCCCTAACCTGATAGCAAACATCCTTTAGATAAGTGTAATAAGCGAGATCGTTCCCGGCAGATGAATATTTGATCGGTCGCATGCCCTTTGACTGGGTCTGGATTTTATTCATAACCCGCGCCTCGTCAACATACCATATAAATGTTGGCTTCCAGTATACACTTTCAAGAATACCTTTCAGTGACTGGTACGTCGGAATCTGATACGAGAACTTTTCACCGCCAACACGCGTTATCGGGTCGGAAAACAGGGCATAATTGCCATGCACAACGAATTCCACCGTGTTTCTGTGTTTCATTTTCTTTCTCACCTTCCTGTATACAAAAATTCTGGTTCCCTTTGAAAAACAACGCCAAGTTTTAAATCATAATAATCCTTCTCCAAAATAAATATTTCACCATCAATCAAACGTAGCGCCTGCTCTTTCTCTAACTCATGCATCTGGTGCGGATAGAGTGAAACGGAATACCTTCCCATTTCGCGCAATAGTTTTGGTTTGTTTCTCAATTTAGCAGCGCTATATTCCTCGGCGATCTCCGCTCCGCGTCTATACGGAACGAGAATTGAGGTTGTACCCTTCTCAATCACGTGAAACTGTTCGCCCGCAGTTTGAAATGCCTGACATAGTGCCGGCAATGGCGCTTTATCACCAGAATTTATGTATGCACCACTACCCTTTTTGTTGCCCGATAGTAAATCATAGATATATCCGGTATTATTATACGGATAATCCATTTCAACTTTGCGCTTGTAGAAGTACTCCTGATAATAACGATCCATCACCTCGTGCGACAACAGATCATCGAACGATTCATCCAGTATCCGCGACGTCACATCGCTGCCGCACTTAATATCTGGTAGCTTTGACAGATTTTCCTCTGCGAGATTCACGATATAAACATCACGCCCATTCGGCTCTTCACCGTTGCGGTTACACCGCCCCGCTGCCTGCGCGATGCTGTCCAGACCAGCCAATGCACGCACGACACAGGCGAAAGAAATATCCACGCCGGCTTCTATAAGCTGTGTGCTGATACATAAAATACGTTCGCACTTGAGCATTTTTTTGTTGCCCTCCTCTTGCATGGAGTCGATTGCTTCCAAGCGATGAGCGGGACACATCGACGTGCTTAAATGCACGAGCTTAATCTGTGTTTTGAAATTTTCATTTATATAGTTTTCCACCGCATGGTAGAGATTCGCCGCATCCTTTTTCGTGTTTAAAATAACAAGACAGTTGCCCGCCGCATCTAATTTTTCAAGAACAAAATCGCGCAATGCCTCGATTGAATATCCGCCCTTTTCTGTTTTGTCAACGATACGCGTTCGTTTCAGCTTTTTGAAGGCTTCGCTTGTATCGGCAATAAGTTCAGGGGGCGAGGATAAGCGAATAGGACGTTCCACTTTATCAATCAAAGGCTGTGTGGCAGTACAAAGCAATGCAGTACAATTGCCGAAAGTGTGCAGGTAGTTTATTGTATCATTAAACAGATGCACGCATTTGATTGGCAGAGACTGCACCTCATCAAAAATCAATACGGCGTTCATCATATTATGTAATTTGCGCAAATTCCCACCTTTATGGGAATAAACACTTTCCATAAATTGAACCATAGTCGTGATGATAATCGGCTGATCCCAGCGGTCAGTGAAAAGGCGGTACGTCTGCGCCTCACTATCATCGTCCGGCAGAACAAAATTGGAATGATGCTCTAAGATGTACTCCTTGTCATCTTCGTATTGCAGGGCTTTCTTTATCTCCTTTGCCGTCTGATCTAAAACCGACAGATAGGGAATTACATAAATGATATGCTCCTGGCTGTGCTCTTTGGCATGATTCAACGCAAAACGAAGGCTGGAAAGAGTTTTTCCTCCTCCTGTCGGCACGTACAAGCGATAAACACCACAAGGACGCACTGAAGCGTTTAAGCACTTCCTGGAAATATCATGGCGGATGCAGGCGATCTCCGAGTCAATTGGAAAAGTCGAAATATGCTGCTCAAGCTGCGCAGCGTATTCTTCCCACGGTGGAACGGAAAGCTGTACCTCAGGCGTTTTACCTATTTCAAAGCAATACGCAGTGTAACGATCTGAGTCAACCAAACATGAAAAAACACTTTTGACAAGCATATGAACCATAAAGAGGATGTTCAGCTTTTCATTCTTGCAAACCTCTATCAAACCTGATAGCTCCTCGCGGCAGGCACGCATCAAATCCTTTAAATTCTCGGCAAGAATGCTCTCTTTTTCAAAAGCCATCCTAACTTCTTTATAGTGAAGCGCATCCTTATCTGTGGTGAGCCTGTTTCGAAGCGAGGTTTCTCCTTGTGGCGAGATACTGTCCATTAGCCCACCATGATGCCCCGCAATGCAAATAGCAATTATCTCCGTCGACAATGCCAATAACAATTCTTTTTCTCTCAGTCCTGCCTCAAAAACGTATTTTGCGCCCTGCGTCGCGTGTATGACCGAACCCCTGCGCACCGCATTCACGCCACCCTTCTTGCTTTGGACGCTGATCCTGAGATATTGGACAAACTCATCGGAAAATTTGCCCATGTCGTGGAGGAGGGCTGCGGTGCGCACCAATGCGGACGAGCGGAACTTCCCACCAAGTATGCTCGCATATTCAGCAGTTTCTTTTAAATGATCGACTGTCAGTTGTTCTCTGCCATCGGCCGCAATCCTTGATATGGACACAAAAACCCTCCTTTCCTCTCGTACGTATTGTACATCATTAAATTTGTTGTTACTGTAACTAAAACGAAGAATATCCAGCTACTTCTGCACTAGACCAATCCGCACAATCGTATGCCAAAATCCTTCAAAACTTTTTCTAAACAGCTCCTAAGCAAGTTAGGAACCAGCTTTTAATCTCCGGGATGTTATAGACGGTGAGAGTGCAAATAATTTAACCATCTGCCAGTTCTTCGATTAGTTGCGAGTGATGGTAACAAGACTCACGAAAGAAGCGAGAGGTCGGCGAGTAGGCTAGGAAACGGACGAAGATTTCCTCAGTGCCGCTCCAAACGCGATAGTTTGGTTCTAGGTAAGCTTTTCCCCAAAAAAGATGGTATGGGTCAAGAAAACGTTCCCCTTTTCAACTCGTAACTTTCGCCATATTTTATCATTTCCCCTGCTTATTACAAAAAAATAAACCCCCTTGCGGGAGTCATTGTTCCGTCGTTACCATGAATCTTGATCCTCTTTTGACTTGGCTGTATTTTGCTGTCAAAACAAGATAAGCGAAAGCTGTTTACTCTCACCTAGACATGATCCGGCGAGAATGGCTTGAGAAAATCAAGGAGGAACATCAGATTATCGATTAGCGGCTACCTCACAGTAACGGCTACCCGACGTCCTGGAGCTAGACCCTCTAGACGGGGATTGCGAATCACCTGCTCGCCAGGCTGCAAACCCTCGATAACTGTTTCTTCCTCTGTTTCCAATCCTCTCTCGACCGGCTGCAGCTCCGCCAGTCCCTCACGTACCACAAAAAGCGCTTCCCCGTCACCATGGGGGAAAAGTGCTGTTTTCGGCACCACGAGCCGGCTTTCTTCCCGTCTTGTAGTAAAAGTCACTTCCAGAGCAGTTCCCGGCCGCAGCTTTTCCAAACCGCCTGCCAATTGGATAGTGGTTTTAATCCTCTGCTCCACAATCCCCAAAGGAGAAATCCTTTCTTCTGCCGCCGCTGCCACTTTCTTTACCGCTCCCTGAAAAGAATACTTCTCTGCCGGACCGTCCAAGACTACATCAGCCGTCATTCCCGGGGAAACCTGCAACGCATCGGACGGCAGGAGATAAACTTCCAGTTGGTAGGCGTCAGGCTGAAAAAGTTTTATGAGTGGCGTTCCCGGAGCTACCACCGCTCCTTCTTCAACTAAAACCTGCCAAATATGACCGGTTATGGGAGAGAGCAGACGTGCCTGGGATATCTGATACCGCAGCAAGGCAATCTGTGCCTCCAGCGACTTAATTAAGCCGGCGAAATGCTGCTCCGTCCCTGCCGGGGGGAAAGCTTGCTCTTTGAGCAAGACAAGTGCCTGCTCCTGTTGCGAAACCAAAAACTCCGCCTGCTTCACGGCACTGTTTGCCAATTCCCAATCTCTATGGCTTAACGCTCCCTCCCGGTACAGTGAATCAGCCCGCGCCTGCTCTGCTTTTGACGCAAGCAATTGTTCCTTGGCTTGGTCCAAGGCTAACTGTTGTCCAGCGACTTGAGCAGTTGGTTGGGTCTGGAAAGCTTGTGCCCTTTGACCTTTGAGACTTTCCAGCTGACCGCGCAGGCTAGCCAATTGATATGATAATTCGCTTGTGTCCAGTTGAACTAGCAGCTCTCCCTTTACGGCCGTGTCTCCTGTACTTACTTTGACCCGAGAAACTCTGCCGGCAGCGGCGGCAAAGAGCGTCCTCTCCTGCACGGGCACGACTCGACCTTCCTCGCTAAAGCTTACTGACAGCGTCCTCGGCTCCAGCAGTAATACCTCCACCGGAAGAGGTTTTGCCGCCTCTCTGGCATAATAAGCTCCTGCTGCTAAAAGGCAGACGATTGCCAGCACCCAGCGAACTTTTTTCTTCATTATCCATACCTCCCCCAATAGTAGCCGTTCGCCTAAACACTAACAAAATTCTTACTCAATCTCTTTCTTTTAATGCTTCCACCAAACTAAAACGCCGAATCTGCCTGAGCAAAGTCCATTGTGCCAGCAGGATAAAACAAGCCGTACCAACAGCAGCGATGACGAAAGAATTCGGCTCAAAAATCAACGGCAGCGTAAAAAGGTCGCTACCCATGGCTTGTGCCATCAAGCTAATCAGTTGCAAGGTTAAAGGAATGCCTGCCAACATCGCCGCAAGCGCAAGCAGCCACTGTTCAAAAGTCAGAATTTGCAAAACCTCGCCCGGCGTCATCCCCAGCACCCGCAAGCTTGCCAATTCTCGCTTCCGTTCAGCCAGGGCGACAATACTGAAACTATAAATTACGGCAAAACCGGTTATAAAGGCAAAAACTGCTAAAATCCAGATAGTAAACCCATACGTAGCCATCATCTCATTAAAATTCTCCAGGAGTTGGCTCCTATTTTCCATCGTGGCTACTTGGGAAGCTTCACGATATTTTTCTGTAATACGCGGTAACGACTTTTCCTCTGCGACTAGCAAAGCGGAAGTAGCCAACTCGCCCTGCCCCAATACCCGGCTCAAAGCCTCTTTGTCCATGTAAGCGTTAATTCCCATATACTGCGGAATAATCGTGTACACGGGTAGGCTTATACTGTCTCCCCTGAGCAGTGCGCTCTCCAGGGTAATAATTGTTCCTTCCTTCGCCCCCAGAGCCTCTGCCAACTGACTGGAAAGAATCAAGCCTCGCTCCGGGAGCAGTACGCGGCGACCATCTTCTCCCAGGAGGTTAAAAAGTTCTGCATCGCGTCCCAAACCGATAATCACAGTCTCCCGCTCCCGCCAGCCATGCTTTAATGTGGTCGGCGCCTCAAGCAGTGTCTCCACTCTTTTTATACCCGGCAGCTTTAGCAGCTCACGGCGGGTGCCAGTAGCAGACAATGGGGCGGCAAAAGTAATTTTAATGTCGTGAGTCTGCACTTTGGTCATCTGGTCAAAAATCATCACAGAAATAATATTGTTAAAATAACCTGTAACGGCAATCATGCTGAAACAGAAGGTTATGCCCACAAAGGTAAAAAAACTGCGCTGCCTGTGGCGAAACAGGTTCCTTGTAGCCATTTTCCCCTGCACAGTCAGACTCCGCCAAAACCAGTGCCATCGCTCCAAGCTAATATGCCGGCCGGAAGGCGGTGCCGGCGGACGCATGGCCTCAGCCGGTGAAAGCAGCATAGCCTGCCGGCTGCCAAAGTAACCGGCAAGCAGCGCAAAGCCGACTGAAAGCAGCAGTGCCAGCAGCACATAATCCAGCGAAAAATTTCCCTGTAGCCCAGGCAAATGAAAGAAAGCCTGATACATGGCAGTCATCGGAAAAGAAAGCCAAAGGCCGGACAGGCTGCCAAGTAATCCGCCGGCCAAACCGATGATCAGGGGATAGGACAGGTAATGAGCCTGAACTTCCCGACTGCTATAGCCAAAAGATCTGAGCGTGCCGATTTGGCCGCGCTGCTGCTCGATAATTCTTTTTAATAAAATATAGAGAATAACTGCCCCCACAGCCAAAAACAGCAATGGCATAGTATTTGCCGTAGCCTCAGTACTGCTGAGCTCCTGGTTAAGAATAAAGTTACTCACCTGATCTTTTGCCGGGTAAAGCGCCAGCAAGCCAAAACGCTCCAGCCTTGGCTCCAGCCACGACTCCACGTCCTGATAGGAGAATCCCGGTTTAAGCTGAAAAATCAATTGATTAATTTGAGCCCCTTCCCCCGCTAAACTGCGCATTACAGGCAGAGGAAGATAAGCTATGCCAAAGCTTCTCGGGTCGGGAAAGAGGTCCTGCGCGTTGCGCATGGGATAAACAAATTCAGGACTCTGCGCCTGCCCCCTAATTTCTAAAAATACTTTTCTGCCACCGACAATAACCGGAATTTCCTCGCCTATTTTCAGCTCATTGGCAGCTAAAAACTGTGGATCCACCCAGATACCGGGCTGGTGAGGGTCAAGAGGCAGACCGGCTAAAAGTTTAACTTTACTCATTGTTTTTCCCTGACCGGTTCCCACAGTTACTAAGCGTAGAAAGGTACTTTCTTCCCGTCCGGGAAAGATGACCCGCACATCCTGCACAATCCTGCCTTCCAACTGGTCAATGCCTGGCAAGGCAGCCAAGCGGCGAATTTCAGCCTCAGGAATTCCCTTCACAGTGGCAAAACCGTCGGGAAAACCATACTCCCGGTAGAAGTTTTCCTTTGCCTGCCAAAGATTATCAGCCGTCAAGTTGAGGGAAGTATAGACCATCAGGCCGATGCTAATCACTACGAGGCAAGCCAGATAGGCGGCTTTGCTTTCCAATACATCACGCACCATTTTCCGCCACAGCACTACCAGGACACCTCCTCAGGCGCCAGCGGGTTTTCATTGCTCCGTATCCGGTCAAGCCGTCCATCCCGCATATAGAGCACCCTATCAGCCATATCGGCGATGCCGGCATTATGGGTGATCAGCACCACCGTGCGCTTCTGTTCTCTGCTGAATTTGCGCAGCAACTTTAACACCTGAATACCCGTCTCAAAATCAAGCGCACCGGTAGGTTCATCGCAAAGCAGAAATTCCGGGTTCTTTGCCACAGCCCGGGCCACCGCCACGCGCTGCTGTTCTCCGCCGGAGAGTTGTGCGGGAAAATGCTCCAGCCTCTCCCCTAGACCCACATCTATCAAGACATCCTTGGCTGATAGCGGTTTTGCGGCAATCTCCGTAGCTAGATGCACATTCTCCCAGGCAGTTAAGTTAGGCATCAAGTTGTAAAACTGAAAAATAAAACCTACCGCCTCGCGGCGATAACGTGTTAAACCCTTTTCGTCCATAGCATGAAGAGGTTGCTGACGGTAAAATAATTCACCGCTGGAGACCTTGTCCATACCACCCAGCATATTTAATAAGGTGCTCTTGCCGGAACCGCTGGGGCCAAGCACTACCACAAGCTCCCCCTGATAAATTTGGATATCCACATCTATCAGAGCTTGTACGCGCACCTCACCCAGTTGATACGATTTGCTTAGTTTCCGCCCTGTCAGAATCACTTCCACCGCCTCACCCCCTACTCTCCCAGCCTTTACCCTGAAATAGCATCTACCCTCTGCTTGGGCGGGTTTGAAACCCGCCCCTACATGGTAAAAGCGAGGGTATAAGTGTTCCCTTCGCCCATTATTGGAGGTCGGAGGTCAGATGTCGGACTTGTTGGAATCGGTGAAGTACCCGTTTCCAGGCTCCCTCTGCCTAACAAATTCCCATCTCCCTCCGGGAGAGGGTCTGCTCCCGTGCCCTTTTAGTCCAGCATCGTCATAACGCCGTTTTCACAGTATATTCTTTTTCCACAATAACATATCTTTCAGATTCCTTCAAACGCTAAAAACTCACGGCAAAGTTCCGCGTAGCAGGGATGGTGCCATTTGTCACGAATATATTACAAAAAAACCCGCCGAATTGGGCAGGTTGTTAATACTTCGTAATGAGTCACCTATCAGCGTCATTCAAGTGACACTTAATTTCCCGGCTGCCATGCAGGATACGGTGGATTTCAATCGTATCCTCTAACACAACATAGAAGACGAGATAACTGTCCACCGGCATTCTGCGGTATGGCAAACGATATTGACCCTCACTGTAAATTTCATACTTTTCAGGGAAAAGGGTCAAGTCTTTAATCTTATTAACAATATGGTCATATTGACGCAGTGCGGTACTTTCGTAAAACTGCGCAAGATATTCAACAATACCTGCCAGGTCTTGCTCTGCTATAGGCAAAATAACCACCTTACGCATCTGTTGGGGTCACCTTTTCCGCAAGCATATTGCGTAGCAAGGCGGAAACCTCGTTGAAATCTAAGCGCCTTACATCTGACACGGCTTGCCGCTGCGCCTCCAATAACGCGGAGTCAATGCGCCTTACAGTCTGGAGTGCTTCATACTGCTCAATACTCATAACCACCATATCGCCGTAGCCGTTCTTCGTCAGGAAAACAGGTTCATTGCTTTCATGGACAATGCGAGAAATTTCGGTGAAGTTGTTTCGCAAATCGGAGATTGGTCTGATCTGAGGCATGGGAAACCCTCCCTTCTTTATCCACATACTATCATAATTATGATATTCAGTCAAAGAATAATCTGCCATTCCCCCTCACCAAAGCGAGTAAATTTTCTGCACAATTAACGACAGGAGGTTAAAAGCGTGAAAAATCTGAATAAAAAGTGGCTGACCGGTGGCTTATTACTAGTGCTTTTACTAACAGGCATCTATGCTTGGCAAAAACCAAGCGACCCCTTCTATGACATAGTCATCTTCGGCGGTGGTTTTGGCGGCACTGCGGCAGCGGTGAGCGCGGCCAAGGCGGCGCCGGAGAGGAGCATCCTGCTGGTGATGCAGGAGGCTGTGCCCGGAGGCTTGGGCAGCGTGGGCGGTCAAAACTTTTTTGACGTACGCTTCTGGCGTGGTGAGCTGATGAGCGGCGGTTCTTTTGCCCGCTGGTACCAGCGCCTGGGGCAGTTCTACAATACGGCGGAGGCGGCAAAGCTGCTGGCGGCTGAACTGGCGACTTATGAGAACATTACGGTGCTGTACCGCAAAGACTTGGAAGCAGTACGACGCAACCAAGGAAAAATTGTGGCGCTCTCCCTGCGGGAAGTTGTGCCGGATAGTGATGGAGCCATCGCTTGGGGCGAGGCAAGAAAAAAGGTGCGCGGCAATGTATTTGTGGACGCCTCAGAGGAAGGAAGGCTGGCACGCCTTGCGGGGGTCAAACTGCTAGCGGGGCGCAGCGACTGGTCGCAAGAACTTCTGCCAGCAGATGAGCAAGGCGGCGTTGCCAGACAGCAGGCATCGACGCTGATGTTTAAGGTGCAGGGCGTAGCGGCGCCGGAGAGAATGGGACAGTTTGGCGAGATGTTTTTTACTAGAGATCAACAGGGGAGTTGGGGCATCTGGGGCGGACTAGAGGGTTACACCTCTGACGAGGTAGTGACGGCATTTAACCGGGTCTACGGTCCGGCAGGTTTTGCCATCAAACCGTTCAACATTGCCCAGAATGGAGCGGGAAGTAACGAGTGGTGGGTGAATATGCTGCTCGTCTTTGACGTGGATGGGCGGGCCCACCGAAGAGATCAGGGGACAGACAGATTCCCTGCCGATAAGCGTCCGGAGCAAATGGATACCGATACGGCTTATACAGCGGCGCGGGAGTTTTTGTTGAATCCCGCATTCTGGCAGGCACTGCGGCGTTTCACTCATCTGGACGAAAAAACAGGAAAGGCATACGGTTTACAGGATGTTACCCCAGTGCTGGACGAATCTGGGCGTCTGGTAACGGGCGAGGGTTTGTATCTGCGGGAAACTGTACATATGCCGATAGACGGAACGGATGAACGGCGCTTTGCTCTGACACCAATGGAGTGCCAAACGGCAGGGACAGGCTCAGGTGAGGGCGGTGACCTGGCTAATTATGCCAGTCGGGTAGGTCTGGCTTTTTACGCCATGGATATTAACGCTTACCTTTACAGCGATTTAATGGCCGGCGAAGATTTTATCTGGCCGGTAACAGGGTCTTTGCGTCCCGACTGGCTGGCAACAGGCGGAGAACCGGAAAATCCGGTCTACTTGCCATTTGAGATGCTAATTACGGCAGCCGCCGAAAACCTGCTCATCCCCGGATACGCTACAGGGTCTGCCTCGCTGGCCTGGTCGGCAATCCGGGTGCTGCCGAACCTGACAGTGCTGGGGGATGCGGCGGGTGCGGCGGCAGCGCTGTCGGTAGAAAAAAATATACCGCCACTCCACTTTACGGCAGCAGAGATAGCGGCTTTGCAGAATACTCTCAGAGAAATGGGTGCAATTTTGGATAAAGATAAATAAGTTTTTTAGTGAGCGTTTTTTTCTAAGGAGGCTCTCTGCTGTTCGGCAATTTTTATGCATAAGAAGAGCAGGGCAATATTTAACCAAAAAAGAATGGTTATTTTCGGCAGATAAATAATCACGTCTCCCAAGCCTTGTGTGAGAATACCGACTGTGGCAGACATAGAGGCGATCATGAGATATTTTAGCTCTTTGTCCCGACAGGAAGCAACTGCTTTAAAGCCCCTTTTAAAATAACTACCCAGCAACCAGAAAAAAACTAATAGACCGATAATACCTGTCTCCACCAAAATTTGCAGATAGGCGTTATGTGTGTGAAAAGGGCTTTTCTCCCGATCAAGCATAAATAGAGGATAAATTCGCATAAACGCTTCATGACCTAGGCCTACGCCTGTTAAAGGAAACTCTTCAATAATCCCCAGCGACTCCTGCCATACCCTAAGCCTGTAAGCGTTGGAAGTATCCCGGGGGCTGCCGATAGTGCTAAGCCGCTGCAGAAACACTTCTGGTAACATGGCGGCCCCCGCCAACAGCGCAATCAAAATCAGAATCAACATTCTTCTGTCTTTGAGTAAGGCAAAGACAAGCAGGCCAACCAGCAAACCTAACCAGCCTCCCCGTGAAAAGGTGAGTAACAGGGTCAAGCAAAGCATGGCAGTCAGCGCAAAATAACTAAATTTGGCTGCCAATTTTTTTGTGCCCAAAAATAAGGCGCAGGGAAAGGGGATTAACAGCACCAGATAGTTTGCTAAAACATTGGGATTGCCAAAAACAGAATAAACTCTGGTACGAATAGCAGGGTTTTGTTCAATGTCTACCCAACCTGGCGGCAAAGGAGTGCCAACCAAGTACTGATAAATTCCGTAGAGAGCAACAAAGCAAGCCCCCAGCAAAAGAAAATTCAGAAAGCGTGTCAGCTCTTTTTTGCTTTCGATTTGGTTGATGAGCACGAAAAAAAGGACGAAGGCAAAAAAGTAGATAGCTAAATCCCGCAAGCTGCCACTCAGATTAATGGAAGCGGCAGTCGCTCCTACGGCAATCAGCAAATAAAGGATAACGGCCGGTTCAAGAGATAATGATTGCAAAGCAAGACGCCCCTGACGTAACCGACCTAAAGCAAAGGAAAGGCCCACAAGCCCCGCAAGCAAAAGCAAGCCAATATTTGGCATGAAGGGCAACGCAAAAGCAAAGATAAACAAACCCCTACTAGGATTGGAGAGTACTAAGAATCCTCCAAAAATAGCGACAAAAATCGTTAGTGCCGTCAGCAGCGGGAAAAGATAGAAAACGCCGGCTGCAAATAAGCCAAACACGATAAAGAGTAGGGAACGATGGGAGGTTAGATAGCTGTAGCTCTGGTAGCTTTTGCTTTTCTCCAGTGATCGATTAAGCAGGCGGGAAACTGCTCCCAAAACCTTTTTAAACAGATCTTGAACTAGTTTAAAAAGCAAAAAAAGCAGGCTGTTGTGCCAGACGGGAAGAGAGACATCCTTTTGCCAAAAAGTTTTAGCCAAGAGACTGCCTGCAAAAATTTTAGCAAAAAAAGCTGTCATCCCTTCCAGCAAAAGACCTGTTCTGCTGCCGCCATAACTAGCGTCAAAAAATAAGGCGGCTTTTCTTATGCCTTTTATTATCATGCTAGATTCGTACATTAAAGCTACTCCTTTATCAGAGGTCAGAGGTTAGATGTCGGACTCGTAGGAATCGGCGAAATAGCCGATTCACAAACATCATTCACCTAGCCAATAAATCCCCTCTCCCTCCGGGAGAGGGTCAGGGTGAGAGTACAGGTTGACTACTCCTGCACTTCTACTTGCAAAATAGTTGTGGCAATCATGTACTCCCTGCCGCCTAGCACAATCCTGCTGCCCACCCGCACATCGTGGGAAGCTATACGAATGGCGTACGCTGACACCCGAGCCATTCCCTTAATTGACAAAATCACATCGAAGCGCTCCGGCACTTCAGACAGTACAACCTCTCCCTCTGCAGTATCCACAAGACGGCGGTGTGGTACGACCTCAACAGCAGTGATTTCCCCAAAAGGAATTTGGACTGCGGTGTCAATCACGATGTCTCCTTTATTAATGACATCTGCAGTGTACTGACTGACATCGAATACTCTGCCCTTAATTAGCACTGCGTCGCCTTCTTGCTGAAAAATATCTCCGTTCTGCCGGATTCCGTAAAATCTGTAGGCTCCTCCTAAAACTAAAGCTACAACGAAAACGAGGACGATTAGATCAATAATATTTATCAGGCCAAAAATTCTGCCCTTATCATCTACTAGCTTCAATTACTTCCTCTCCTTCCGTATTTTTCGTAGCTCTGTAAATGTATTTCTGCTAAGCGGGTTAGGGAAAAATTAGCCCGCGCATGCTGGAAAAGGTTTTCCCCTAAAGTATTCCGCAAGTTTTCGTCGTCTAACAGCTTAAGCGTCTGGCGGGCAAATTCCACTTCGTTTCCGGCAGGAAAAAGAAAGCCTGTTTCCCCATCTTTGACTAACCGGCTGATCCCGCCCACAGCAGAACTGACGATAGGTTTTTTGAGCAGAGCCCCTTCTAAAAGTACATATGGAAAGCTTTCAGTGTGTGAGGTTAGGGTATTAATATCTATTGCCTGGAAAAAACTTGGCGGATCAGAAATCTGTCCCAGAAAATGGACTTTATCCCTTAACCCCAGCTTATCACGCAGCGCAAGGAGCTTCTCCTTCTCATCCCCGTCTCCGCCGATGATAAAATGGGTCTCTGGGGCTGCTGCCAAAATACGGCTGGCTCCGGCAAGGAAAATTTCATGTCCTTTAAGCGGGTGCAGGCGGGCTAAAATCCCTACCAATTTTGCTTGAGCCGGAATGGGCAGGTTGAACTTCTTCAGAAATTCTTCCCTCGTTTCCGGCTTCAGTTGCGCGTTAAAATCAAGGCCGTTATAAATTACAGTTATTTTTTCCCGAGGAAATCCGCGGGAAAGCAACATTTCCTGGAAGGTGTCGGAAACAGCAAAATAACCATCAAAAGTATTTAAAGCAAGCTTATTAAAGGTGGCATAGACGCGCTGTTTGTAAAGGTTGTGGCGAAAGTCCTGCAGATAGTCGCTGTGGATGGTAGTAACAGTCGGGATCTTATAGAGCTTTTTAACTAGGGCGCCATAAAAATTGGCTCGAGGGCCATGACAATGCAGCAGTTGGTAACCTTCCTGCTTAAACAGACGTCCTATCTCCCAAACAGGACTTAAATGGTAGCGTTTCTTCTGCAATAACGTTCTGGCATCCAGCCCCATCGCCAGTGCCTGCCGGTAGAACTCACCTTCCATCAAACAGGCTAGCGTAATCTGCTGCTCTTTCTGCAGCTCCTTCACTAGGGAAAGAACATGCGTCTTGGAGCCGCCTTTTTCGCCACCACTAATGAGCTGCAGTATTTTCATTTAACGACCGCTCCTTTTTAACCGGGAAAAATTCCCCCAGCGTAGCAAGCAAAAAACCTGACCGTTCCCATGGTTCCCGTTCCAACACGCCCCGGGTGTCAAAGACGACTGGTCTGCGTAAAAGCTGTGCTACTTTAGCTGGATCCAGGGAGCGGAAATCATTGTGACCAACTAAAAGCAGCAGCAAATCAGCACCCGCCAAAGCTTCCTCTAAAGGGAGCACCTGCGCGTCTTGAGTCAGCGGGTCACAGACTGAGACGGTTAATCCCTTTTCCCTGAGGAGACAAATGATTTCCAGCGCCGGGCTCTCCCGGCTATCTGCCACATTTGCTTTATATGTCATGCCCAAAACGGCAACTCGCGGACTAGACACGCCGCTTAGCAATTGTTGCACCCGTTTAACCACATACTGTGGCATTCCATCGTTAATTTCCCGGGCCGTCCGAATCAGTCGCGCCAGCGGACCGGCCTGCTCTACAATAAACCAGGGGTCCACGGCGATACAGTGTCCTCCCACGCCAGGGCCTGGTTGGTGAATATTTACACGAGGATGGTTATTGGCAAAACGAATCGCTTCCCAGACATTGACACCGGACTGTTCCGCAATCAAGGCAAACTCATTAGCCAAGGCAATATTCACATCACGATAAGTGTTTTCCATCAATTTAGTCATTTCAGCAGTGGTGGAATCTGTGAGATAAATATCTCCCTTAACAAAGGAAGCATACAATTCTTTCGCCGCAAAAGCCGATGCATGATCTATTCCACCCACTACCCGGCTATTAAAGATCAACTCTTCGAGAATTTTTCCGGGGAGCACCCGCTCGGGACAAAAAGCCACCCGCAACTCTTTCCCCATCTCCAGACCTGTCTTTTGCAAGATGGGCACAAGCAGATCCAATGTAGTTCGCGGCGGCACTGTGGACTCTAGAATAACCAGATTCCCTTTTTGCAAATAGGGCAACAGTGACTCGGCCGCACTCCTTACAGCAGCAAGATCCGCCTCTTTTTCTGCGGTAAACGGCGTTGGCACCGCAATAATAAAAACATCGGCTGCTTCCGGGAGAGTACCTGCGCGCAACCTGCCTTCCGCTATCGCCCTAGCTACTTTTTCCGCTAAATTGGCCTCGTCAATATGGCTTTTCCCCTGGTTAATTCTAGCTACCACAGCAGCATTCGTGTCAACACCTACTACGCCGTAACCGCTGTCTGCCAGCACCGTGGCTGTAGGCAGACCGATATAGCCAAGTCCGATTACACATACCTTTTTCATTTTTTATCCCCCTCAAGCTTAAGCATGCCCAATTTTCTGCGGATCACTAAGATCACAAACTTAGGCAAAGCTGACATACGTAGAATACGTCTAGGCTCAAGGAGAAGGCGGTAACTCCATTCCAAACCGATCCTCTGCATCCAAACAGGTGCCCGTTTCTTCCTGCCACTGAGTACGTCAAAACTGCCGCCCACGCCCATGCATACCGGCGCGCCCAGCACAGCCCTGTTATTCACAATAAACTGCTCTTGCCTCGGGCTGCCCATGGCCACAAACAAGAGGTCGGGAGCGGCGGCACTGATTTTTGAGACGACCTGCGCTTCTTCCTCTTCTTTAAAGTAGCCGTGATGATGACCCACCACTTGTAAACCAGGATATTTAAGTTCCCAACCACGAGCCACCTCTTGGCTTATGCCGGGAGGCGCGCCCAGCAGAAAAATCTTCCAGCCACGTGTTGCTGCCTCTTTCACCAGCAACACCAAGATGTCTACCCCTGTCACCCGTTGTGGAAATGGCTTACCCAAAACTTTGCCGGCCCACAAAATACCGATACCATCCGGGATAAAAAGATCAGCCTGCAGCAAAAGTCGGCGCAGCTTTTCATCGGCTAGCGCCTTCATGATTTTCTCCGGATTAATGGCCAGAATCCATGAACTTTTGCCTGCAGCCACTCTCTCTGCTACCCAGTTCACAGCATCCTGATATGTTAAAGCATTTACCGGGATTCTAAAAATTTCATGTTTTAGCATTGATTCACATCTTTCGGCTAGTTTCAGCGTCAAACGACAACGTCATTATACACTAAATAAACAGGAGGAGCAATAATCGGCAAAAAGATGAGCAGCGATGCTGTTCCGGCTGAGATTGCCGCTTAAAGCTTAAATTTAACACAAGTTCAGTTAGTACTGCGCCGAAACTCCCGGAAAGTCACAATAACTAGCGTTAGAGCAGTTAAGGGCATCGCAAAGATGAGCATAGCGTTACTAAAGAAAGGCAAAGCGTCGTGTTGGGCGGAGGCTAAAATAAGATAAAGTGTATATGCTACGTAGTAACCTAAAAATAAAAACCCTTCCCAGCGGGCGATAATGTGTCCGGTAAAAAAAATTGGCAGGCAAGCGATTGCCACTACAATCATCAACGGAATGTCAAAGTTCCAGGCAGCCGCATGAACGGCTATTCCCTCCGGAGAAACAATGCTAGATAAGCCGAGCACTGCCAGGATATTAAAAATATTACTCCCCACGATATTGCCAACGGCAATATCGCGTTCGCCACGGAGGCTGGCAATGACCGATGTAGCCAGTTCCGGCAAAGATGTTCCGGCCGCCACAATAGTCAAACCAATTACCAGTTCACTGATGCCCAGTAACAAAGCAATTGCTCTTGCGCCATCAATCATCCATTGTGAGCCAAGCACGAGCAAAACCAGACCGCTCAGGATAAGCAGGAGATTTGCAAGCCATGCTCTTAAAGGCATGGTCTGTTTCTCTCCCACAGGCATGGGACAATCAGCTTGTATCTTCTTGTTTGTTTGCTTGCTCTGAGAAAAAAGAAAAATAGTGTAGATAACGAGCAGGAGAAACAAGAACGCTCCCTCAATATTGCTGACCCTGCCGTCGCTGCCCATAACTAGCAGCAATATGGATACCGCAATCATGAGCGGCACATCAAGGCGAACCAATTGCTGACAGACGACAAGAGGCGCGACTACGGCGGAAATGCCCAAAATAAATAGCACGTTAAAAATATTGCTACCGACAACGTTACCTAGCGCCATGTCGGCCTGACCAGCTAGCCCGGCCATAACGCTGACTGCCAACTCAGGCGCACTTGTGCCAAAAGCAACAACAGTCAAACCGATAATCAGAGGAGAAATACCTGCCACAAGCGCAAGCTTTGAGGCGCCCCTGACTAACATTTCTGCTCCGACCACAAGCAAGATTATCCCCAAGATAAAAAGAAACAGTACCACGCTTTAATTTTCCCCCTTTCAAAAAAACGCTTCGCACTTTATCTATTGGCATGGGCGGGTTTGAAACCCGCCCCTACGGGCTGCCGCACAGCGTCGGAACTTCTTTTTTCCTTTTCTGGAACTACCCTATCTTCTGCACCAGGGATAGAATCTCCTTCCAGCTAAAATTCTTCTGCAAAGTATTTTGACCATTAACAGCTAAAAAACACAGTTTTGAGAGGCATCTTGTAAAAGACACAAAATATTATATAATCTACGTACATTAAGCAAACAAAAAAATACTCCCCGACTAAAAGCGGTAGATTCATCAAGTAGGAAGGAGTGCATTAAAGATGAGGCTGGGCAAGGAATATCTGGCAAAAATGAAGGGTAGTACAAAAAGTCCACCCGGCGTTGGTTTTAAAGAAATATTTTGGTCATGGCTTGGCTCACTAATTGGCATCGGCTGCTTAGCTTATCTCTCCAGCCTCTATTTTGCGCCAAGGGATCTGCCCTTGCTTTTTGGTCCGTTGGGCGCATCCGCAGTCCTGGTTTTCGGGGCAAGCAAAAGCCCGCTTGCCCAACCAAGAAATCTGATTGGCGGTCATATCATTGCGGGGCTGATCGGCGTAGCAGCTTATCAGTTGTTTGGCCGGGTTAATTGGTTAGCAGCCGCGCTGGCCGTCTCCTTTGCCATTGCGGTAATGCTTGCCACAAAGACTCTTCACCCGCCTGCCGGAGCTACTGCTTTGATTGCCGTCGTCGGCGGAGAAGAGATTCACAGCCTGGGCTTTCTTTATCCCTTTCTTCCAGCCGGGGCAGGTGCTTTTATACTGTTAATCGTCGCGCTGTTATTTAATAACTTGGCACACCACAGAAAATACCCTGACTACTGGTTTTAGGGAGCAAAGCAACGCTAATTCCTCTCTGGACCGTCAGCGCTTTTGTCTACTAATCCGGCATATTGGGGCCTATTTCTGGCAATAATATTGCAGGAGGTGACAATAGATGGAGGTCAAAGCCTTTCTGCAGAAAGCAATGCTCAACGAGCAGGAACAAGTCCGGGATTATCAGCGCTTTGCACAAACAACAGATAATGAGCGGGTGAAACAAGCGTTTTACGAATTCGCCGAAACCCGCGGTCATACTGCCGCGAAAATTAAAGATTTACTCGCTGAACTTCATTGAAAAAGCCCTGACGGGCTTTTTCTCTGTCTCTTTTGCCGCTACTTCGTTAAAGTAGCTTTTTTATTTCTGGCAGCTTGTTCATAAGCAAGCAGTATTCTCTGCGCCATCGTCGTGGACGAAATTTTTTCAGCCTCTAACAGGGCTCGCTCTGCCATCACCCGTCTTAACCCATCATTGGCGAGCAGCTGGTCTACTCTGGCAGCAAACAGCTCGAGCGATAAAGGAGTAAGGAAGCCGTCTACACCGTCTGTAACCATTTCAGCCGCTCCAAGCGCTTTGACTGCCACGGTCGGTACGCCAGCTGCTTTTGCTTCACCAAGCACCAAGCCTTGTGTTTCTGTGGTAGAAGCAAAGACAAACAAATCGGCGCTGGCGAAACTGTCCACCACGCGCCGCCGGGATAATTTCCCGGTAAAAAGCACGTCAAGCAAACCCAATTGCGTCGCTTCCTCCTGCAAAGCCTTACGTTCCGGTCCTTCGCCGACGATTACCAGTTTTGTGTCGGGATGTTTTTTGCTGATTGCGCTGTAGGCTTTTAGCAAAAAACTTACATTTTTTTCTTTGCCCAGGCGTCCCAAATGTAGCAGGATTTTCACATCTGCGGCGATGCCATATTCCCGGCGCAACCAAAGACGATCCGGCGCAATAAACTCTTCAATTTCAATGCCGGTGGGAATGGCTTGCACTGTCGTCTCAATCCTGCCTGCCACAATTTGACGGATTACTTCTGTCGGCGTGATCACAAGGTCACAGCCGTTGCAAAAATTTGTAGAAAGGCGTAAAATGGCTTTGCGAGAGATCCCCTGGGCAAAGGGTAGGTAATGCACATATTCATCATACATAGTATGGTAAGTAAAAACCAGCGGAATGTCAAAGCGTTTAGCACAACGGGAACCTAGCATTCCCATCGTAATCGGCGAGTGGACATGAATGACATCTAGGTCAAGTCTTTTAACGGTATTATTTAAGTGCAGGGAAAAGGGCAGAGCAATGGGATACTCTGGATAGATCGGTGGGCGCACAGAAGGAAATCGGAAGACGCCCGACTCTTTTTCATAGACTGGATAGCTGGGGGCAAAAATATAGACTTCATGACCAAATTCAGTCAGCTTCCTTGCCGTTGTTTCAATGGAGCGGACTACCCCACTCGTATACGGCCTGTAACTGTCGGTAAACATGCCAATTTTCACAAAAGTTGACCTCCCGGGAGCTGGTCTAAAAGAGAGAATTTCTAGTATCTTACCATTAAATTATTTCTGCATTATACTACCCTGAAAACACTTTGCCTTTGAAAGGCAACACAAAACAAGGCTACGAGAGAGCTAATTTCGCAGCCCCTGAACATTCAGCAGCTGCTT
>Ga0209616_1000112_pt1 | contig 23801 bp, 17 predicted proteins | sample FlocCalmetaG_FD_184153 | JGI IMG/M metagenome (GOLD analysis project Ga0209616, IMG submission 184153) | Freshwater bacterial and archeal communities from Indian Creek, Illinois, USA - Floc-Cal metaG (SPAdes) (version 2) | ecosystem: Environmental > Aquatic > Freshwater > Unclassified ...
CTTTTTCTTCCATGAGAGGGTTTTTACACAACATATATCGAATATCGCCATCAATCACTTCTACAATGTTGTTTTTATCGAAAAGGCTCATTTGGATTGTGCCTTTATCGTTCAATTGTTGAATCTTTCCGTGATTCAAGGCAGATATAACTTTAACTGTACTGTGATCAATTTGCTCATATTTTGCTTGGGTTATCATTCCGCGGTCGCCAACAAAAATGACGTTTTGAATTCCATATTTTCGCTTTATTTCATTGATTTTATCCAGAACTGTATTCTCGTCTTTGGTATTACCCTTAAAAACTTCAACCGCCACAGGGCAACCGTCTTTGTTGCAAAGCAATGATATTACAATCTGTTCGTGGCCGCGTTTTTTATCGCGATTGTAACCAAAATCGACTATCTCACTATCTTCGTATTCGCCTTCCATATAGCAACTGGTTATATCATAAAGAACTAATGTGCCGTCTTGCAAGTGCTTTGATGCAAGGGTCTTCTGGATTGCCTCTTGGCGTAAGAAGAGTTTGTCCATTGCGTCATAGCAGTGAGTATCTACATCGATTCCTCCTTGAATTCCGCAAACTTCCCAAAGCGAACTGTAAGCTGAACACTTTGACAATGATAATTTACTGCCCGCATACACTAATCGGCCAACTATCATGGCGCAAGCTGCTTGAACCCATTCTTGGACCGGGCGGGAGTGGATAGCTTTGTGCAGCCCAATATCCCTAATGATAGAGAAACATGCGAAAGAAGCTCCATGCTCACGACTCGATAGTATTTTAAAATCTTCCTTGGGCACGGCTTTATTTTGCAAGGCTGCTTGCATGGTACGCAGTTGTTCAAGAGAAAGTCCCGGAAGTGAAGCAATTGTCTTGTGCTTCACTTTGCCGTTTTCGCGGTAAGAAGTTCTCAAGACCCCATAAGGATTTTTCCTGTGGGTTTGAATTTCAAGATGGTAAGGGCTGGATTTTGTATTCAACGGGGTAGCCTCCTTCTCCGGTATGGCTACATACTATCACATTATTTATCTTTTGTCAAATAAAATTATCGATATTTTAATTCTTTTGTCTGGCTACATTTGAAGCCTAAAATTGCCTTCAACTCTTATGTAACAAGGGCTAGAGGCCACTCGTGAAAAAGAAGATGCGTATAGCAACATCAATTGTAAAAGTTATTCCTAATCCTGCGTGATTTCTTCCAGACACTCTTCGATTACATACCTGGTTTTAGGTAAAATATGCTCAGCTTTAAAAGCAGCCTCTATCACTTGATTTGCCTTTTCAACTGTATCTATCTTCAAGAGCTTCATAAGAAATATGATATCTTTTTTATCAGTTTCAGAATCCATCCTGGATGACATAAGCTTCATCGCCAGTAAATATTCCGGCATTACCGAAAAAATCTTAAGGTTTGAGAAGGTTTTAAGCGACATTTTCTTTTCGTAGGCCTTTTCATTCATAAACCCTTTCACACTGTCATTAAGCCACGATTCCGGCATATCCTTCTGTAGTGCGATTCTGGCAGCTATCTCATTGATGACTGACTTTGGCTCATAGATAGCATCAATGTCTTTCGTGGCTAATCTGGCCGAAAATGCCAAACACATGGAAGCGCCCCCGGCGATGAGGATTTCTCCATGCATATCAATCAATCTTAATTCTTCGTTTACAAACTCAAGATTCTTCAGTATTTCTTCCTTGCTCAAATAAAATTGTTTCATTTTTTTCTTCCTTACACACGCTTTAGAATATTTTCGTCAACAAACAATCCCCTATGTTTGAATTCCGCCGGAGAATAGAGCATATTATACATTCTAAGTCTACCTTTACGTATACTGCCAAAATACATTTCCTTCATGTAATATCTGTTCTTCCAAACCCAGGCCGGAACCTTAATGCCAAAGTCGTTTGCCAGCTTATTTGCAGAAGCCGCACACATGGCATACTGATAATCCGGAACACTCTTACTGTTTTTAGGCTCCCGCTTAATCAAAGCATACATTTTATCCTTATCATTTTGGTAGGCATAAAATACATCTAAAAATCCCCGTAGCGATAGACTAAAATCATTTCCCTTAGCACTTTCCGCTATCACTGTCATAAGTTCGCTACTGCTTTCTTCGATTCCTACCTTATTATATATTTTCCAATCCAATTGCAATTCCTTCAGCTGTTTTTCATAAGTCTTACGTTTTTCGATAAGCTTTATAAGTTCTTCCGCTTTCACTGAGTCATCCCCGATATATTTGTTTACAACCTTCATGTTTTCCCTATAGGCAAGGTAGTAATAGGTTTTATCCTTTACCCTTCTCTTTTTTACAGTTCCCTTCGGTAGATCACTAATGTAACTTTTCAGTTCTCTTTGAAACAGTAAATTCTTTTTACTTTCTTCAACAAGCAATGCTAATACCATCTTTGCAACATCTCCTTATCACTATTATACACAACATTATTGAATTTATCAAACAGTGTAGTGTATAATTTCTAAGGTTAGATTTCTGATGATCTCCATTAGCAGCAAAAAAGACGATTACCATTTGAGCAAGTCAAAGGAACCGTCTTTAGAAAACCTGTAATATTTATTAAACTTAAACCAATACCTTCTTAAGTTTTGCAAACCTTGGCAGGCCGTTCTCAAACGGCGGGGCTGACTCTCCATTCACGAGCGGCAGCGCGTATTCGATAAACTGTTCGTTTAAACCGTTACCCTCTTTGTTTATCCACTCAAGCGGTATCTTTTTCTCTGTGTTTGCTACTTTATCAAGATTCACCAGCTTAATTGCGCATTTATACTCTTTTGAGTTTTCCCGCTCGAACGCCACCATGTAGTCGGTTTTCCCCTCAACGGCATATCTTACCGCCATCTGTCCAGCCATGTACGCTTCGTTTACATCAGTCAATGATCCAAGATGAGCGGCGCATCGTTGAAGCAGACTGAATTCTATGCCCCTTACTTTAGCCCCGGTTTTTTGCTTCACCAAGGACGCCAAAGTCGCGGCTAATCCTCCCATTTGAGCATGCCCGAAAGCATCTGTAGTTTTTGCCATATCTGAGCCATATTCGGATATGTATTTACCTGAAGAATCTTTTATTCCTTCTGATACGGCAACTATCACCTTGCCGGTTTTTTTATAAATCGCCGACACTTCTTCAAAAAATTTATCCATCTCAAACGGAATCTCGGGAAGATAGATGAGATCCGGTCCGTTGCCCTTATAGGACGCAAGAGCGGTTGCCGCAGTAAGCCATCCGGCGTTTCTTCCCATCACCTCAAGCACGGTTATCATGCCCGTATCATAAACCCTAGCGTCATGATAGACTTCCATCGTTGAGGTGGCGACATACTTGGCGGCACTGCCGTATCCCGGGCAATGATCGGTCATAGCGAGATCGTTGTCTATAGTTTTCGGCACGCCCATAACGCGGCACTCATATCCTACCTTGTGCATATATTTGCTAATCTTGTTGCATGTGTCCATTGAGTCGTTACCGCCGTTGTAGAAAAAGTATCTTACGTTATACTTATTAAAAACACTCAAAAGCTTGGCGTAGTCTTTTTCATCCTCATCAAAATGTTTCAACTTATAGCGAACTGAGCCTAAAGCCGAAGACGGTGTGGTCCTCAAAAGCTCAAGCTCCCTTTTATCCTCCTTAGACATATCATAAAAAGTACCTGAAAGTGCTCCCTTAATTCCATTTGCCATGCCGTACACGGCGGTTATGCATTCTTGCTTCAATGCTTCCTCAATAACCCCTGCCGCACTTGCGTTTATCACGGAAGTTGGACCACCTGACTGACCAAACAGCGCAACGCCTTTCAAACTGCTCATATGTAAATCCTCCTTAAAATAGCATGACCAAATAATAATTACTTGGCCAAAAAATCACAACCAGAATTAAACATATCATAATAGAGCTTTTTATGCAACTTCGCAATATTGGGGACGGTTCCATCGATGGGACGGTTCTTTTGAGGGGACAGATCTCAATCGTCAGACATCAGGCATCAGGTAAAAAATCTTCAATAAACTGACTTACAACAACAGAAAACTTCCCATCTCTGACTTCCAACCGCTCATTTCACTACATTTACTAACTCAACACCGCTGAAAAACCTGACCACATTTTTCGCGCAAGCCACGCTCACCGCATTTATAGCCTCAATCGAATGCGACGCCATGTGCGGAATTATTGTAACATTATCCAGATCCAAAAGAGGGCTTCCGACAGGCGGTTCGTTTTCCGTAACATCAAGTCCTGCTCCTCTGAGATGACCGCTTGTGAGGTTTTCATAAAGCGCCTGCTCATCGAGCACCCCGCCTCTTGCCGCATTTATTATAAAGCTTCCCTTCTTCATCATAGCCATTTCTTTGTAACTTATGAGATTTTTGGTTTTGTCGTTTAAAGGCACGTGAAGAGACAAAAAGTCGCATTGTTTAAGCACTTCCTCAAAGGGCAACATTTCTATCGCTAACCCGTCCGGGGCGTTATCAACCATTGGATCAAACGCAATAACCCTCATATCAAAGCCCAATGCTCTTTTCGCTACCCTTTTTCCTATAGCCCCTAAACCGATAAGCCCCAGGCTTTTGCAACAAACGTCAACTCCCGTAACCTTTGCCCACTTGCCCTGCTTTACAGTTTCCGCGGCAAAAGAAATCCTTCTTGCGACATCAAGCATGAGCCCAAATGTGATATCCGCCACTGCGTCGGCATTAGTCGCAGGGACGTTGGTTACTGTAACATTATTAGCCTGCGCTGCCTTGACATCTACATTGTCCACCCCCGTTCCATGCTTGCAAATCATGGCAAGATCCGGCGAGTGTGATAAAACTTTCGCAGTAATCTTATCATTTCCAACGATTAACGTCTTAAATCCGGAGAGCGCTTTTATGAATTCATCCTCGCCAAGCAACCCCGAACCTTTAGTAAAATGCGCTTCAATTCCGTGTTCCCTTAAAATCTCCATGGGCTCTTTTCCAACCGACCCAAACGACCTTGAAGTAATGAGTACTTTTTTATCCAAATGACAAAACCCCTTTCAGTAGATTAAATCAAAAATTCTACTACAATAAGTCAATCTGCCGCAGAATAACTCATTTGTTTCAGCACCGAGATCTGTCCCCTCAAAAGAACCGTCCCATCGATGGAACCGTCCCCAATATTTGATGGATCAGTCGATTAAATCATCTATCGCAGCGCCGGGCGGTACGATAGGAAATACTTTTTCATCGGAATTTATTTCACATTCAATGACAATAGGCTCAAGGTTAGCGAGAGCGTCTTTCAACGTTTGCTCCACCTGATCATTATTGGTGATTTTTACTCCCTTGATTCCATAAGCCGCAGCAAGCTTCACAAAGTCCACCTCGTCGCCAAGTGTGGTCTGAGAGTACCTGCCTTTGAAAAATAAGGTCTGCCATTGACGCACCATACCGAGCGCATGATTATTCAGCACAAGCTGGATTATAGGTAGTTTGTATCTTGAAATAGTCGCAAGCTCGGTCGAATTCATTTTAAAACTTCCATCCCCGGCAATATTTACGACTCGTTTTTCGCTCCCTCTTCCGATGCAAGCGCCAATCGCCGCTCCCAAGCCAAATCCCATAGTTCCCAAGCCACCCGAGGAAATAAAAGTTTTCGGATAGTCATATTTATAAAATTGGGCAGCCCACATCTGGTGCTGGCCTACCTCTGTTGTTATTATTGCATTTCCACCGCTTACTTCGTACAGCTTCTCTATAACAAACTGAGGACTTAACGTCCCTTCAGGCTTATATTTCAAAGGGTGTAGACTTTGCCATGCCTGAATCTGCTGATTCCAGCCATTCGGCTTCTTTTCTTTGACGCGCGTACAAAGCACTTCGATGGATTTTTTAACGTCACCACATATGGGAATATGTGCTTTTACGTTTTTACCAAGCTCTGCCGGATCTATGTCTATGTGGATAATCCTTGCCCTCGACGCAAATTTCTCTACTCTGCTTACGACTCTATCGCTGAAACGCGCTCCGACGGCTATCAGCAGATCGCAGTTTGATACCGCATAGTTAGCCGATCGCGTTCCGTGCATGCCTACCATACCAATAAAATTCGGATGACTTCCTGGAAACGATCCCATACCCATAAACGAGCAAACTACCGGCGCTTTTATTTTTTCAGAAAATTCCACCAACTGACAATTTGCACCCGATATCTTCACTCCGCCTCCGGCGTATATGACCGGTTTCTCAGCGCTATCAAGCGCCTTTACTGCTTCCTCAACACTTTTATCCCAGACTTGAGGCTTATAAAAGTCCGGATGAAATGTATCCTCATGAACATATGAAGTATTCACAGCGACCCTCTCATACTCAATATCCGAGGTCTGCACGTCCTTGGGGATATCGACGAGTACCGGACCCGGCCTTCCGGTTCGGGCGATCCTGAAAGCCTCTCTAATTATATCCGGAAGCATCTTTGGATTTTTCACGATGTAATTATGTTTCGTTATCGGCGCGGTCACACCGGTTATGTCAACTTCCTGGAATGAATCCCTGCCCAAAAGCGAGCAAGCAACCTGTCCTGTAATCACCACCATCGGCACGGAGTCCATATTCGCGGTGGCAATCCCCGTAACGGTATTAGTCGCACCCGGGCCTGATGTCACTATGACAACTCCGGTTTTACCCGTAGCCCTTGCATATCCGTCAGCCGCATGGGTCGCACCCTGCTCATGCGCCGTAAGAATGTGATTTATATCTACGGCATCATAAAGAGCGTCATAAACAGGCAAAATCGCCCCGCCGGGGAAACCGAACACCACGTCCACGCCCTGCTCTCTCAAACATTCTATAACAACTTGCGCACCTTTAAGTATCATTTCATTCCCTCCAATTAGCCCTTATGAAAAGAGCCAGAAAATAATAAAGCCTTTCACCCCGGTAAAAAACCTGACGGGACGAAAAGCCTGTTTTCGTGGTACCACCCATGTTCGCTTCAAAAGAAGCCTCTTTGCAACGCACAAACAAATGTCTTATGCCTTCGTACTGTAACGGGTTCTCCCGGCAACGCTTACTGCAATCTTTCGGCATTGCGGCTCAAGGATGACTTTCAGACTGCCTGGACGGTACCGGCTTTCAGCCTGTGACCGGCTCTCTGTGCCCTTATCCGTGCGACCTACTTTTCCTGTCATCGCCTTTAATATAATTAATCAAAATAAATGATATAGCAAGATTCAGATAATTGCAAGAAAAATTTATATGCATTTTAAAGTGGGGATATTGCTGTACTTGTAAAAATATTTTAATTTAGATACAATTGCATTACATAAATGCGACGGTTCTATATTTGATAGATGATTACACTATGCGTGGAGTTGGAGGGCGAGGATGAGGAATTTAGCTGGTTTAAGCAAAAAGATTAGCGAGTTAGTCAGCTATTTTGAAAGTATACCTGAAACATTGACGGTTTATATTTTTGGATCGTTTGGGACTTCAGATCAGACTGCAATTAGCGATATCGATTTTGCAATCCTGTTTATTGAAAAGATATCACTTTTGAAAGAAATGGAGATAGCTGCAGAAATTTCGTCTTTGCTTGGTATGGAAGACGTCGATCTTGTCAATTTGAATACGGCACCGGTATATATTCAGCATAAAATTATCAGCACGGCAGAAATAATATATGAAAGAAGCAGTCTTAGAACAAGCAATTTTATTGAAAACGTCCTTGAGATATATCATGATTACAGTATTATTTTTGAAAAATACAACCGTGATTTTTATGAAGGTTTGAAGGAGGAACTATCACGTGTTAGATAAGGACAAAGTAATATCGAAGGTGAATTTTATCAACCAAAGCAAAAGAAAGCTTCAAGAGCTCAAACAGATTGAAAAGCAGGTTTTTTTACGAGATTTTACATGTTTCGATTCTTCAAAATATAATTTTATCGTATTGATAGAGGCTATGATTGATATTTGCAACCATATTATATCAAGACAGGGATTTGAAATTCCAGCATCAAGTGCAGATTCAATAAAAATTCTGGTTAAACACAATATACTTACCACTAAGCATCAAGGAACTTTTATCGCAATGGTGAGATTCAGAAATAGAATTGTTCATCTTTATCATGATGTCAATAATGAAGATGTATATGACATTTTACACAAAAACCTTGATGATGTTGACAGCTTTCTTGTAGACATCATCAATTTTATTGAAAGATCTTAAAAAGAAAAGAATTTTAATTAGCGCACAGTCAAAGCTGAAGGCATTATATTTGGCCGTTTTATATTTCAATCAAAACAGCGAATTCACCAAATAAACTAAACACAAAACTTCCAAAACTTTATATTTTATTTTTATTAATTCTTTCATCTTGAACCTTTCGCGTATTGTTGATAGAATTTACCGAAATAAAAGAAACCGGAGGTAAACTTATGCAAAATATCCCCGCATATTTAGACGATAATCTAAACTTTGAGCAACGTGCTAAGGATCTCGTTTCAAGGATGACTCTTGAGGAAAAGACGCTTCAAATGCTGCATTCAGCCCCCGCTATCCCCCGCCTTGGGCTACCGGCTTACAACTGGTGGAATGAGGCTCTTCACGGCGTAGCACGCGCGGGAGTCGCAACCATGTTTCCCCAAGCTATAGGGATGGCTGCAACGTTTGACGAAAAGCTTCTGTTTGAGATAGCTGAAATCATTTCAACGGAAGGCAGGGCGAAATTCCACGAGTCGCAAAGAAAACAAGATTATGATATTTATAAGGGCTTAACCTTTTGGTCACCTAATATAAACATTTTCAGGGATCCCAGGTGGGGGCGCGGTCATGAAACCTACGGCGAAGACCCCTATCTTACGGGTTCTTTGGGAGTCGCCTTTATAAAAGGATTACAGGGAAATCATCCGAAATACCTTAAAACCGCAGCGTGCGCCAAACATTTTGCCGTACATAGCGGGCCTGAGAGCGAACGTCATAGCTTTGACGCCTTGGCATCGCCAAAAGACTTGCGGGAAACATATCTTCCGGCATTCAAACGATGCGTTACCGAAGCTAATGTCGAATCGGTGATGGGTGCTTACAATCGCGTGAATGGCGAGCCGTGCTGCGGAAGCAAAATGCTTTTAGTCGACATTTTAAGAGGTGAGTGGGACTTTAAAGGTCATGTAGTATCCGACTGCTGGGCTATCAAAGATTTCCACGAGCACCACCATGTAACCGCTACTGCGCCTGAATCGGTAGCTCTGGCGGTTAAAAACGGCTGCGACTTAAACTGTGGCAACATGTATTTAAACCTTATGATAGCATATAACGAAGGTTTAGTGACGGAAGAAGAAATTGACAAAAGCGTTACAAGGCTCATGGTAACCCGATTGAAACTTGGACTTTTCGATTCTCCTGAAAAAGTTCCTTTCGCATCAATACCATTTGAGTTAAACGACTGCAAGCAGCACAACGACTTAGCCCTCGAAGTATCGAAAAAGTCACTCGTGCTTTTGAAAAACACAGACAATTTGCTTCCCCTTGACAGAAATAAAATAAAATCCATAGCTGTCATAGGTCCTAACGCAAACAGCCGGGGAGCATTAATAGGTAATTACTTCGGAACCGCTTCGCAATACATAACTGTGTCTGATGGAATACGAGAAGCCGTAAATCCCGGTACGCGTATATACTGTTCGGATGGATGCCATCTCTACAAAGAAAAAGATGGACTTGCCGCTCCGCGCAACTTCTTCGCCGAATCAATTGCGGCAGCCGAAAGATCAGATATCGTCGTCATGTGCCTTGGACTTGACGCAAATATAGAGGGCGAAGAAGGTGACGTCTCAAATGTATACGCAGGCGGTGACAAACCAAACCTTAATCTGCCGGGCCTTCAGCAGGAGCTTCTTGAAGCGGTGCATAAGACAGGCAAACCGATAATATTGGTATTGCTTGCAGGGAGCGCACTTTCAGTCACATGGGCTGATCAAAATATTCCGGCGATTATACAGGGGTGGTATCCCGGTGCTTCAGGCGGCCGCGCCATAGCGTCCTTAATATTCGGTGATTACAGCCCATCCGGAAGGCTTCCAGTAACTTTCTACAAAACTACAGAAGAACTGCCTGATTTCAGGAATTATTCAATGGAAAACAGGACATACAGATACATGAAGCAGGAAGCGCTATATCCTTTCGGATACGGACTAAGCTATACACGCTTTGAATACTCTGATCTCAAACTTTCAAGCGCTAAGATAAATCGTAACTCAAATATTAATGCGAGCGTCAGTGTGAAAAATGCAGGCGATATCGCTTCGGATGAGATAGTGCAGATTTATCTTAAAGACGTTGAGGCAAGCTGCAGAGTGCCTCACCATCACCTTTGCGGAGTGAAAAGAATTAATCTATCGCCTGGTGAGGACACAGTAATAGAATTTCTTATACCGGCAGATAAAATGGCATTTATTAACGAAGAGGGAAATAGTGTTCTTGAACCGGGTCTGTTTGAAGTTTATATCGGCGGAAGCCAACCGGATAAGCGCAGCGAGTCGCTTACAGGCACGAAAGTTGCCAAAGCTGTTTTTGAAGTGGTTTAATACCACTTCAAAAACTTTGATTTTAATACGGTTCAAGTTTTACCTTTAAGGCTCCCAACCCGGATCTACTACCGCCCAGAAAGCGTCCTTTGCCTGAAGCTTCTCATCAAACAGGAACGGGGCGTCTCTTCTTGGCACCGGGCGGTTGTGAAGCCATGTATGATCGTCACCTATCCCCCAAAATGTCACATCGTAAATATATGCTTCAAGATTTCTAAATACATCAAACAAATCCCTATAACGGGTAGCCAGAAGATCAAGCAAGTAATCAGGCACCACATTGTAGGCACTTGCTCGATCTCCATATGCATACACACTTATATCAAGCTCGGTGACATGATTTTTAAATCCCGCTTGCGCAAATTTCTCAATTGACTCGCCTATTAATGCCATACTTGGATACTCGACGTTTATGTGAGTCTGATGCCCGACGATATCTACACGTATACCCTCATCTCTTAGCTCCATAACGAGATCATAAAGAAAATCGCGTTTTCTAGGCTGATGGGTGTTATAGTCGTTTATCGCCAGCAAAGCGTCCTCACCTGCCGCGTCCCTTGTCACACGAAAAGCCGTCTTGATAAACTCTTTACCCGTGATCAAATACCATTCGCTTTGTCGCATTCCATTCGACTGTCCCGGATCTATAACCTCGTTTACTACCTCCCAGTAATCCACATCTTCACGGTAGCGCTCGACGATTGTTCTTATATGCGTTTCCAGACGTTCGAGCAACAGCTTTTTGTTCTGCTCGCGCTTTGCCGGATCAGTCTCATCAACCATCCTGCCGCCTTCCTTATCAATAAAAAACCAATCCGGCACCTGATTATGCCAAACAAGGGTGTGGAAACGAAGCTCCATACCGTTATCCCTCGCAAAATCCCTTACCCTGTCGGCATTCGCGAAATTAAAGGTTCCTTCTATGGGCTGTATCGACACAGGCTTCATGACATTTTCAGCAACCAGCAAATTATAATGCCTTTTAAGCATCTGGGCGTGTACCCCTGCGAGATGTTTAGGCTCGACCGCCGCGCCTATTGTAAACATATCGGCAAAAACGTCTTTTAGAACAGGGATATCCTCCTGAACAGCCTTTGCTTGAAGATGTCTTACAATAAACTCATCGATATAAAAGGACGCCGTCCCATCGATAGTTTCAACATATATATCAAGACCTTCAACGCCTTCAGCGAATTGATACGTACCCTTAAGCTGCACCCAACCATCGGAATCAGCAGTTACGCCTCTGACTATATTGTCAAAATTTTGGTTCCCTCCTTGTGTACGTTGAGCGCTCAAAACCATCTGCGCCGGATTCTGTCCGGGCAATAGCCTGACCCACAGGGAAATTTCATATCTTTCGTTCGGGCGCATCGTATCAAACACATTCAAATTAGGTCCGTTAAAAGCCGCCGCTCTCCCGGATATCTTTAAGCTGAATCTGCCGCTTTTAGCCGCTTCGTTCGTTACTGACAGCTGCTCCGGTCCCATCCTTGCCTTCCAGCTTTGTGTCGTTTCATCCTCAAAGCCGCTGAATATGATCGCATCGGCAGCTTCCGGAGGTTCAGGTGTTGGCTCTTCACGCTCTACAGCAGGTTCTTCCTCAGGCGGTGTTTTAGCAGGCGGCGCCTGCACAAGCTCTTCCGCAGGCTGATATGCTTGCTCAGCTGGCTGCGAAGGCGCAAATTGCCCGCTTAGAACGAGCGCTGCCGTTACAAGTACGAAAACTGCCAAAACAATTAAATAAATCTTTGTATTCTTTAATTTCATAATTCTGGTTTTTATCCTTCCTTAAGCTAAAATGTCACAACAACCGGTCTATCGCTTTTCTCAAGTGCAAACTTGCGCGTTACTCCATCGCAAATAATATCATATTCACCCAAATAACCACTGACATTGACATTTCCTTCATCGTCGGTCGTATAAGCTGTCGATTTAGTCCACCATTCATTTTTTATAAGATTAAGAATTTCGTTATACATAGGTTTAGCGGTGCCGTCCTTGCGCATAAAGCCTGCTGGAGCATTTAGCCATCCGCCGTCAACAAAATTCCAATAAGTAATTGATTTTACCAACGGATTAGCAAAAAGAGTCTTATAGTGAAGCACGGCTTCTTGTGCCTGTCGTTCTTCTCCTTCCGGAGTTGAAGGCCAGTCAGTCACTTTATAGTCATTAAGGTCGACTATCTCGCGCGGCATTATGTGTCCTGAAACAAGCGTTGTTTCAGTAAAATGAATCGGCAGAGAGAAACGCGAAAAACGTTCAAGAACTCTTAATGTTTTCTCAATTCCCCAATACCCTTGATGCATATGCGATTGGATACCGATTGCATCTATCGGTATACCCGCCTCAAGACAAGCTTCGATCAAAAAAGCAAAATCCTCGCTTGTATCAAAATCATTAAGCAAAAGCAAAGCAGAAGGGTTTGCTTTTCTCGCCGCAAGAAATGTTTCGCGCAAAAGCTTGAGTCTTCCCAATTCCTTACATATCCTTGTTATACCGTTGTCATATTTATCGAAAACAGGCATTATAACAGCTTCATTGATAACATCCCACATATCTATAAGTTCAGCAAACGCAGACACATCTCTGCGGATCCTGTTAAGCTGCGTCTTTAAGATTTCCTCGTTTGTCATTTCCATGAGCCAAGGTGCGGTCACTGTATGCCAGCAAAGCGGGTGTCCCTTCAGAGTGCAACCCTTTGAAACAAGCCACTGCGCACCTTTGACGATCCTCTTTGTGTCGGGCTTGCCCTTTACAGGCTCGAATCTGCCCCAATAAAACGGTAACGTCACAAAATTGAAAAGCTCAAAAAACTTTTCAAATCTGTCTTCCGCCAGTTCCTTTTCCCGTCCATGCAATTCCCCGTTTGCCAGCTGTACACAGCTAAACTCGGCGCAGCCAAAGAGGAACTCATGCTTTGTTTGCTTGACCGTGACTTCTTTGTTTGCAAGAGGAGAATTACCACTCCCTACGAGTTTAAGCTTTCTTGAGCCTAAGCGATGATTGTATTCTGCATTATTGTATGTATTTGTCATATTGCCTCCTTAAGATATATAAACCTGACCTGATTATTACAGTCGTCGTAGCCATTATTATATTATGATACCACAGAAGTTTTTGCTTAAAAATGTGATTTGTTTCGTATTTATACCAATATCTAAAGGATTACATTCTGTCATGAAATCAACAATCCGTCATATGTGCCATTACACTTTTAAAACCTTTCCCATACTTTAAAATATAACATGCATTCTTTTTTTAGTATGGACTATTTTAAGTATTTGATATATCATTTCTCTTGAATTTATCACGCCTGATAAGATTGGAGATCATATATGAATACAGTAAAAAGCTACGACCTTTGCTGGCTGAAATATCAACCAATCAAAGATAAAAAAATAATAGACAAGTATCGCGCATTATTCACAAATATAGTATTGAACGAGAAAAGCCTCGACCTTAAAGCTACAGCGACAGAATTGAAAGATGGCCTTGACAGACTGTTGGGAATTAAACCTTATTTTACCGACACTCTTCCCGACAGCGATGCGATAATACTATGTAAAATTGGGCAATTCGCTTACATCGATGATTTTTTGGATCATCATGAACGAGAAAGCCTAAATACAGAAGGTTTTATAATCAAATTAGTTCTAGCCGGCGAGCGTAATAGAATCATAATCTCAGCTAAATCCGATAAAGGCCTTCTTTATGGTGTATTCCGTTTTTTATCTCATCTATCTCTGAGAGGAAGTCTTGAAAACCTACATATCATCGAAAATCCCCGCTCAGAACTTAGAATGATAAATCATTGGGACAACTTAGATGGCAGCATAGAACGCGGTTATGCTGGTAAATCAATATTTTACAGAAACAACGAGTTAATGCGTGACACCGAGCGCATAACTGATTATGCAAAACTTCTGGCTTCAGTCGGTATAAACTCCATAGTACTCAATAACGTAAATGTTCACACCAACGAAACGGAATTGATAGATAAGAAGATTTCCATAACAAAAAAAATGGCGGGAATTTTTCGCGAGTATGGAATTCGTGTGTTTTTATCAATCAACTACGCAAGCCCAATCCAATCTGGGGAACTAAATACCGCAGACCCCTGCGACCTCAACGTAATCAGATGGTGGGAAAAAGTCATAGCGCATATATATAAAGAAATTCCCGACTTTGGCGGTTTTTTAGTTAAAGCTGATTCAGAGCACAGACCAGGCCCGCTCAGTTATGGACGAGATCACGCCCAAGGCGCAAATATGCTTGCCAAAATACTTACAGCCTACAACGGAATTCTGATTTGGAGATGCTTCGTTTATAACTGCAGACAAGATTGGAGAGATGCAACAACCGACAGGGCAAAGGCTGCATACGATATCTATAAGCCATTTGACGGTGCATTTCTGGATAATGTTGTTTTGCAGATAAAAAACGGCCCTATGGACTTTCAGGTTCGAGAACCTGTCTCGCCGCTGCTTGGCGCTATGCCTCATACATCTCAAATCCTTGAACTTCAAATCACGCAGGAATACACCGGACAGCAGATACATCTCTGTTATCTAATACCACAGTGGAAGGAAATTATCGATTTCGATACATATGCAAAAGGCAAAGGATCTACTGTAAAAAAAGCGGTCGACGGTTCTCTTCATAGGACAAAACTCAACGGATTTGCAGCTGTTGTCAATGTCGGAGATGACTTTAACTGGACGGGACACTACTTGGCTCAGGCTAACCTTTATGGCTATGGTAGACTTGCCTGGAATCCCGATTTATCCGCAGAAGAAATCACCAAGGAGTGGATTGGGCTAACATTCGGAAAAGACGTTGAAATTGAAAATGTTTTGTTAAAAATGCTTATGGATTCATGGCTGGTTTATGAAAGTTACACTTCTCCTTTGGGGTTAGGTTGGATGATAACACCAGGCAGCCACTACGGGCCTAATGTTGATGGGTACGAATACTCCCCCTGGGGGACCTACCATAGAGCCGATCATACTATGATTGGCGTTGATCGCACAACCTTGAGCGGTACGGGATTTACCGGACAATATTTCAAAGATAATAAAGATATGTACGAATGTAAGCCATCTTGCCCCGATGAGTTTATTTTGTTTTTCCATCGCCTTCCCTACACATACAGCCTCAAGAACGGAACAACACTTTTACAGCACATTTATGACACCCATTTTGAAGGGGTGAATAAAGTCAAGGATATAAAAACCAAATGGGGAAGTCTCAGAGGGAAAATTGATGAGCAAAGGTTTGAACACATCCTCGCAAGGCTTAACTTGCAGGAAGAACACGCCAAAGAATGGTGCGACGTGATAAATTCATATTTTTACAGAAAGACCGGAATTGCTGATATTCACGGAAGAAAGATTTACTGATTGATAAGGCGTCTTTAATATTATATACTTTATTCAGGTAACACTATTTCACGCAGCTTATAATGACTGAGATAGTTCGTAGTCTCATCGAAAAGGTTTTCACAACCCGTAAAAGTTTGAGACAAGAACCCCCACGAGCAGAATAGATGACAAAAGGTTATCTGAATTTGAATGACTGAAACTAAACACACAACTTTTGATTAGTGGTGCAACCGATGAAAACTAACCGCTTTTTTAATTCAATATTTTCAGGCTTGACGTTAGGTCTTAACGATATCAATATGCGCTCTAAAATATTGATACTGTATGTTTTTTGTGTTTTTATCCCTATCATATCCATAAACACAATTTTCTATATAAGGATATCTGACAACTTATACAGGCAGGAAGTCCAACACATAGAATTGTCGATGGATAGGATCGCGGAAAACATTTCGGGTTACATTGAAGATATTATTACTATCTCCCATATACTTCATGTAGATCGAACCCTCTACGAGGGCATCGATAAGTATTACCCACGCTTCAAAGACTTTTTTGTAGCTTATGAGCAATTTCTTTCATTTACGCTCACCAAGTATTTCCCGGTTTTCCCTCATATAGAAAACATTACTATATATACGGATAATACTTCTATAGGAAATGCCGGAGTGTTCAGACTCTTAACAGAAGCCATACAAAGCTCGGATTGGTATCTAGCGCTTAAGGAACAACCCAATCAAGTCTTAATGCACTTAGGTTTCATGCCCGATCCTTTCGCACCAGAAGTAACAAAACGCAGATTAAGCCTTATTCGTGAATTAGACAATTTCCCCGCTCATTTTTACAGAGTTGATAAATTCCTAAGGATTGATCTTAGATTTTCAGTTTTTAACGATGTGCTTAAAGATGAAAATCTGTATGGTACTTTTTTTATATTAAACGAGCAAAACGAGGTAATATTTTCAAACGACCCCACCTACATGGCTTATTCAAGCCATTATGTCCATCATTTTGAAGAAATTGAATTTTATCCCCAAAGCACCATATTCTTCAAAAACTTCGAACGCTTCATTAGAGATTGGCGAATCGCAATAGCGCTTCCCCCTGACGCTTTTTATGCTATATTGCGCGAAGCGCGCTGGTTTGTGATTTATCTGGCCTTTGCCAATCTGCTTTTTTGCACTTTTGTTATATTCGCGCTCTCAAAGTCATTGACCAAAAGGCTTGTCGATCTTACAGGTCACATAAAGAACTTAAAAGACGATAATCTTAATGAGCTTTCATGCAACGAGGGTAAAGACGAGATAGGAAAGCTTATCGTTACGTTCAACAATATGATAAGAAAAATGCAGATGCTTATTTACGATGTCTATCAATCAAACATACAAAAGAAAAACCTTCAGATCGAAAGGAAGCAAGCACAGGTCAATGCGCTTCAAAGCCAAATAAACCCTCACTTTCTATTTAATTCGTTAGAAACGATCCGAATGAGAAGCGTGCTTAAAAATGAAACTGAAACCGCCGACATAATCAAGTCGCTTTCAAAGACATTCCGTAAACTTATACACTGGTCAAGTGACCTTGTTTCTATTGAGGAAGAAATCGGCTTTATCGAGGACTTCCTCAAGATCCAAAAATACAGATTCGGCGACAGATTTCATTACGATATCAAGTTTGACGACAGTGTAAGACTATTAAGTATCCCTAAAATGACCATACAACCATTTATTGAAAACGCCTGCGTTCACGGGATTGAAAAGAGCAAAAATCACGGTGTGCTTGAGATAGAAATTAAAAACGAAGATAGATTTGTTCAAATTCAGGTAAGCGACAACGGCAAGGGCATGGATAAAAACACTTTGGATACTCTAATGGAAAACATAAAGAACGAGAGATATGAAGGAAAAAGTATCGGGATAAAAAATGTGTATGCCAGACTAAAGTTGTTTTATAAAGATGAGTTTAGCTTCAAAATGGAAAGCGAGATAAACGAGGGTACCAGAGTCTTGCTCAATATCCCGCATAACGTTACGATAACATAGTAACAACTTTGAGCAATAAGTTAATAGGCAATACGCTCACATAGTTTTAAACGATAAGGGGGATTGGGTAAGATGCTAAAAATTATTATCGCGGACGATGAGCCTTTCTTCATAGAAGGGTTAAAAGTTTTAATAGACTGGGAAAAACACGGATACGAAATTATCGGGCTCGCCTATAACGGCGAGGAGGCCATTGAAAAGATCATTACACTAAAACCCGATGTGGTTTTAACTGATCTTAGGATGTCTGAAATCGAAGGGCTTGAAATTATAAGAAAATGCGTTAAAGAACTTAACCTTAAGCCAAAGTTCATAATCATTAGCGGGTACGATGATTTTACATATGCGCAAAAAGCTATGAAATATGGTGTAAATCACTATATCTTAAAGCCGGTTGAAGAAGAAACCTTAATTAACGCATTAGCGGAATTAAAAGCTGAAATATTCATACAAAACGGTATCCCGGAGAACAAATACTCTGATTATGCTCTCACAGGCGATCTTATCGATGCCATATCAAGAAATGACTTGATAGCAATAGAATCTGAGATCGAGAACTTTATATCCGGAATATTTCTAACGCCTTTCCCGTCAGGACAAGTAAGAGTATTTACAAATAGTCTTTTTATTGGAATTATGAAAATGATTCATTTTTTAGGAGGAGATGCGGGCGAATTTATCGAGAATCACCCGGAACCGACAATCGATACCTTCACAAGCTCAGTTGACATGAAGCAGTTCCTCCATGATTTCTGTCGCGATTGCGCACAATTTATAACCGATCTCAAATCAAGGCAGACAAACGGACTGATGTGCAAGATGGAAAACTATATAAAGCAAAATTATCATGAAAACATCAATCTTAAGAAAATTTCTGAAGTGTTCTATATAAATCCAGTTTATCTAGGACAACTGTTTTCAAAGCATTTTAACATGTACTTTCATGACTATCTGACTAAAATTCGTATTGATGAAGCAAAAAGGCTCCTCCGCACAACTGACCTGAAGGTCTATGAAGTGGCAGACAAAGTGGGATTTCAAAATGTCGATTATTTTATCAATAAATTTAAGAAGCGGGTAAATTGCACCCCGCTTCATTACCGCTCGCAAACGAAGCTGAAAGCCTAGAGGCGGGTCAATCCCTTCCTTATTTTTAACCCTTTACTCCTCCTAATGTCAGACCTTTTACGAAATATTTCTGCAAGAAAGGATAAACAAAAAGAACCGGGACTGTCGCTACTATAGTCATGGTAGCTCTTATGGAAGTAGGAGTGACCATGTCTGCCGTACCCGCTTCCATCCCTGCTCTTGTGAAGTCAGGAGAGGCGATCTGCTGCGAAGCAGCTTGCAAAACCTTTTGAAGCTCAAATTGGAGCGTGCTGAGCTCCTGCCTTCCGGGAGCGAATAGAAAAGTATCAAACCAGGAATTCCAATTTCCAACAGCAACAAAAAGAGCGACAACTGCCAGCACCGGTAATACAAGTGGAAATATTATTGTAAAAAGAATCCTGAATTCTCCTGCACCGTCAATTTTCGCCGACTCCACAAAACTGTCAGGCAATTGACTTATATAACTTCTTGTTATCATTATATTAAACGCCGATGTCATACCAGGTATTACATAAACCCAGAAGTTGTTAAGTAGTCCCAAGCTTCTCATCAGAAAGTATACCGGTATCAAACCGCCGCTTACATACATCGTAAATAGAAACATAATAGACACAGGTTTTTTAAGTACGAAATTCTTGCGACTTAAAGGATAAGCAACCATTAAAGCACTCAATACTCCGATAAAAGTACTTAAAAGCGTTCTCGCAACCGATATTACGGCTGCGTCATAAATCTCATCTCTGCTTAAAACTGCCCTGAAATTGGCAGTAGTAAACTCTCTTGGCCATATGCTAATCCCTCCTCTTATCGTATCAAGCGATTCATTCAAAGAAATGGCAATCATATTGGCAAACGGATACAACATAACCACGATAAGCGCCACCATAAAAAGAGCGTTAAACGTATCAAAAACCCTATCCTCTATCGTCGCCCCGAACGCATATCTTTTTAATTTCATAAAATATCCCCTTAAAAGTTAAGTTTTATATAATTCTGTCGCTTCCAAGCTTTTTCGCTATTGCGTTAGCCGAAAGCAACATGATTATGCTTACAACTGATCTAAAAACGCCCGCCGCAGTTGCTAAAGAAAACCTTCCCATACTTATTCCGTACCTTAAGACATAAATGTCTATCACTTCAGAAACACGCATATTCAGTGGATTCGTAAGCAACAACTGTTGCTCGAAGCCCGCGTTCAATATCCAGCCTAGATTCATAATAAGTAATATCGATACTATCGGCATTATCCCCGGAATTGTAATGTGCCAAATCCTCCTTAGACGTCCTGCCCCATCGATATTGGCGGCCTGATACAGTTCAGGATCGATACCACTCATTGCAGATAAATATATAATCGAGTTCCAACCGACGTTTTTCCACATATTCGAGAAAACTACTATCCACCAAAAGTAACCCTCTTCACCCATAAAAAGCACCGGCTCTTCCAGTATTCCAGTTGCTAGCAGCACTCTATTTATAATCCCGTCAACTGGCGACAAAGAACTGATAACCAGATTAGCAACCACAACCCATGATACAAAATAAGGCAAGTAAGATATTGTCTGCACCACTTTTTTAAAAGTCTTGTTTACAAGCTCATTAAGCAGTATTGCCAAAGTTATTGCCGAAAGAAATCCGAAAACCAAATTCATACTACTCATGGCAAAAGTGTTTCTTAACACTGTTGTAAACAATGGATCCTGAAATAATGTTACAAACTGCCGTAAACCGACAAACTCCGAACCCGATATTCCAAGATGCGGCCGAAATTCCTGAAACGCCATAATCCATCCCCATATTGGGATATAGTTAAATATTATTATATGCAGAACAAAAGGAGCGCACATTAGTACAAGCGCCTTTTGAACACTAAGTTTTTTAAAGAAATCCTTAGCATCCTTTAAAACGAATGACTTTTTTAGACTCACCGCTTCAATTTTCTTACTAGTCGCGCTTAATGAACCATTCATATTTTCCCTCCAGATACTGGAATTTTATAATAAAAGCAGGCGGTACAACCGCCTGCTTTTTAATGCCTGTCAAATCAATCCAACAAGCCCCAGTTTCTTACCCTTTCCTGTATCGCATTAGTCATGAAGGCCTCGTACTCCGCATAGCCACTCTCAGCGAACGCTGCCAAGAAAGTTTCCCATTCCGCATCAAACTCCGCTTGGTTCGCAGCCATTACCAACCGCGGATAATGGAATCTGCGCAAATCGCCTATTCTGGCATTGGCAAGCTGTGCCGGACTCCCTTCAGGGAGTATTATATCCCATGCAAACCCATATGGCGAAGGAATCGGAGGCGGAAACAGTTCGGGAAATGTGTTAACGCCGTACCCATCTAAAATACGTAATTCTGATTCATCGTAGTCTGCTCTTATCTCAGATATTGTCAAACTTGGAATCAAGTTCCCATCTGCAAAAGGATGTATCATCCTTGGGAATCCCCACCAGTCCGTGCCTTGGGTTCTGATGTATTCAGGGTCGGCGCGCCTGTCGCGTTGTTCCTGTGTTCTATAGAATTTTCCGTCTGCTCCTACATTATAATCTTCGCCCTCGACACCCCAGTAATAAAGCATCTGTACTTCCTCGCTTAAAAAGTCTTCAAAAAACTGTATAATCCCTTCAGGATCCTCGGCTGTTACGGATATACTCATGCCATCGCGCATCACTGGCAACGCAGCATTTTGGTACTGTCCTCTTGGCACTCCTTCATCTAGTAACTGGAACGGAACAAATCTTCTGTCGTAAAGACCCTGAGCTACAAGAGATTCCATAGGTGCTCCGCCAAACTGCCATCTTTGAGCAGTAAGCCCGACCACCCTGCCGGAAGACATTTTCTCTATCCATTGATCATGAGTTTGAACGAAAACTTCTCTGTCAAGCAATCCTTCATGCCAAATCTGGTTGAGTTTCTGAAAGTAATTCCTTACTGAGTCGCTAGTAGCAAAAGTCCTTGCTATAAAGTCTTCCGGACTATCACCCCTTGCAACTTGTACACCACCGTCATTTGGGTAACCCATCAGAAAGTTAGGCGGATTTTCAACTTCGAAGAATCTCCAGCTTTCAGCCGGAAAAGTGAACCCTATAGTCGGAGCTCCGTTAAATGTAGGATTTCGAGCCACATAGTCTCTAATGACGTCGAAATATTCATCGATGTCAGTGATAACCGGAAAGTCAAGCTCCTTTACTAGTTCTTTTGTAAGCCAGAAGCCTGTGCTTACATGCGCATGATCGCCTTCAGCCCTGTATGGAGTCAAAAAGTAGATATTTCCGTCAGCAAACTTGTGCATATCAAGTATGTCAGCGTAAGCCTTCTGGATATTAGGTTTGTCAGTTATCAAATCTTGAATCGGAAGCAAAGCTCCCGCCTCGACGAACCTATTTTGATCGGTATGTCCCCAAATGATATCCGGGAAATCGCCCGATGCTATCATTGTGCCTACTCTTGTGGATAAATCACCACCAACCACGTACTCCATCTCTAAAGTAACCCCGGTCTTTTCAGTTATGAGCCGTCCTATCCTTGTTTCACTCAGCTGAATGGGGTCTCTACCGGTCATACCGTAAAATAATGTGTATGTCCTTTGTACGGGAGCCGCAGGAGCCGCTGGTGCCGCTGGTGCCGCTGGTGCCGGATCTTGAACGATAGGTTCTTCTGCGGGCTGCCGTCCAACAGCAAGCCAAATTCCAGCAACCAAAGCCAGTACTACCACCACAGCAATGATTATTTTCGAGTTGTTCTTCATTTATTTCAAACCCTCCTTTTTAAATTAGGCACATCGCCTCTGTTTGTAAATTCATTATATAACAAAGTCTTTTTCTATTGACCAAACAAACTATATTTAAAACCTATAGAACTTTATAAGTTTTTAAATGAAGTCACAACATACTGGAATTCACCTGCCGTGTTTGTTTCTGCTTTCTTTAGCCTGAACAGTCGATAAGCAAATCAATCATTTTCGAGTAATTCAAGCATAACCTTTAAGCTGCTGTTGCTGTCGATATAGGCATATCGTCCGCCCGTGTATTCTCCTTTTTGAACAAGAGGCATACCCTTGGCGTCTAAAAAATCGATTGTTTCGTTCATCCCTTTTAAGTTGAAGGCTATGTGGTGAACCCCTTCCCCGTTGGTATCTAAAAATTCGCGCCATGTGCTGGGATGTGCGTCGGGTTCAATCAGTTCGAGTTGTAAGCTGCCCATATTGAAAAAGGCAAGTTTAGCCCTGGCTTCGGTTGAGTTTCCTCTGTACCTGGTATGAGCTTTATCAACACTGTCTGTTATTATGATATCCGGAACACTAACGCCAAACAATGCGGCATAATCTTTGGCTGTCTTCTCGATATCTTTAACTATGATACCTACCTGCGTAATAGTATGGTTTTGAAATGTATCCATTGAATTTACCTCCTGTGCTCTTTATAAAATTTTAGCAATCGTGTTATTTTATGAGCTTCTTTCCATAAAATAATATATTATAAACACAAATCGTAAACAAGCTGTGTGTCATTAACCCCGTCAGACTGTGTTAAAACCTATAGAATTTATGCATTAAGCTAAGACGTTTCATGCCAATTTCTCGTTTCCTCATATTTTTTAGTGAAAACGCCAGAATACAGAAAATTTGAGCTGATAATAAAAGCTTTAGTTCAGCAATTTTTCTGTATTTTTCTTTTAATGCATCAAGAA
>Ga0209616_1000114_pt1 | contig 23753 bp, 38 predicted proteins | sample FlocCalmetaG_FD_184153 | JGI IMG/M metagenome (GOLD analysis project Ga0209616, IMG submission 184153) | Freshwater bacterial and archeal communities from Indian Creek, Illinois, USA - Floc-Cal metaG (SPAdes) (version 2) | ecosystem: Environmental > Aquatic > Freshwater > Unclassified ...
AAGATATATCAAAGAGATATCTTTTGAAGGCTCGGAACAATGGCGCTCAGGACATGTCATCAAAGCTGATATTTTTGAAAGCGGCGACAAGGTGGATGTTAGCGGGGTTACAAAAGGCAAGGGGTTTTCAGGGACAATAAAGCGTTGGAACACTCATAGAGGACCTGAAAGCCATGGTTCGGGATATCACAGAGGAGTAGGGTCGATGGGCGGTCATACTGAACCCGGGCGTGTTTTTAAAACTAAAAAATTACCAGGAAGATTGGGAGCCGAAAGGGTCACTATACAAAACCTCGAGGTAGTCAAAGTGGACTTAGGGCACAATCTTATCCTTGTTAAAGGTGCGATACCGGGTCCTAAAGGTGGATTGCTCAAAATAAAGTCGTCCGTTAAGGGTAAAAAATCGTAAAGGACAGTCCGCATAAGACCAGTAGCAAGGGGATTGTCGGAGATTTAAGCGTCCGCTTGGCGCCGCAGACTTGGTGAGGAATCAATATTACGCTGTAGTACTAATGAGACATTAGTCCAGGAAGAAAGGAAGGGTAGGTATGCCCAACGCAATTTTATATAATACTCAGGGTGCTGCTGTCGGAGAAATCGAACTTAACGACGATGTTTTCGGGGTAGCGATTAACGAAGCTGTGCTGCACCAAGTGGTAAAAATGCAGCTTGCTAATAAAAGGCAAGGCACTCAATCAACTTTAACCCGTGCTGAAGTAAGAGGCGGAGGGAGAAAGCCCTGGAAACAAAAGGGTACAGGCAGAGCAAGGCATGGAACTATTCGTTCGCCTATATGGAGAAAGGGTGGAGTAGTTTTTGCTCCTAAGCCCAGAGACTATAGATTTTCAATTCCTAAAAAAATACGAAGACTTGCTATGAAATGCGCATTGTCTTCGAAAATCAAAGACAATCAGCTAATTGTACTTAATGCAATCGAGTTACCTGCACCTAAGACAAGAGAAATGGCTGGTGTTCTTAAGAATTTAAATGTTAATGGCAAAGCTTTGTTAGTTTTGAGCGGCAAAGATGAGAGTGTAAAAAGAGCAGCGCGTAACATACCGGGGATTAAGCTTGCGTTTATCAATACACTTAATGTGCTTGACATATTAAATTATGAGAAATTTATAGCTACGGAGGATGCTGTACGTCGCATTGAGGAGGTGTACGCATGAATTTTCACGATGTAATAATACGTCCGGTTTTAACGGAGAAAAGTTATGACAGGATGAGAAACAGGACTTATACTTTTATTGTGAACATAAATGTAAACAGGACTGAAGTGAAAAAGGCAATTGAGTTTATATTTGGAGTAAAAGTTGAAAAGGTCAACATAATTCGTCAAATTGGCAAAATTAAAAGGCGTGGTATTCATAAGGGGCGTACCCCTGAGTTGAAAAAGGCGATAGTCAAACTTCTTCCGACAAGCAAAGACATTCCTTTCTTTGAAGGAATGGTGTGAAAGTGAGGTATAAGTGCTATGGCAATAAAAAAATATAATCCTACTTCTCCCGGAAGAAGGCATATGACGGTATCGGCTTTTGAAGGCATAACCGCAAAAGCTTCTGAAAAATCTCTTCTTGCTCCTTTAAACAAGAATGCCGGGAGAAATGTACAAGGGCGTATTACGGTTAGGCATCAGGGCGGCGGTGCAAAAAGAAAGTATAGAATCATAGATTTTAAAAGAGATAAAGACAATGTGCCCGCAAAAGTGGCTGCCATTGAATATGATCCCAATCGCACTGCGAACATTGCTCTATTGCATTATGCAGATGGAGAGAAAAGGTATATATTAGCTCCTAACGGTATTAAAACCGGCGATACTGTCGTATCAGGACAAGGATCTGACATAAAACCTGGTAATGCTTTACTCCTTAAGGATATACCTCTTGGAAGTCTTATCCACAACATTGAGCTTGATGCCGGAAGAGGCGGGAAGCTGGTGCGCTCGGCAGGGGCATATGCGCAACTCATGGCTAAAGAAGGGGACTTTGCACATGTAAGGTTAACATCCGGCGAAGTCAGACTGATAAGACTTATGTGTAAGGCTACCATAGGGCAAATCGGGAATCTTGATCATGAGAACATTTCTATAGGTAAAGCAGGCAGAAAACGTCACATGGGCATAAGACCAACGGTTCGCGGTTCTGTAATGAACCCTGTTGACCATCCTCATGGCGGAGGCGAAGGCAAGGCTCCTATAGGTAGGCCGGGGCCGGTTACACCTTGGGGTAAGCCGACATTGGGATATAGGACAAGGCCCAAGAAAAAGCATTCCGATAAATACATTGTTAAACGCAGAGGTCAAGGTAAATAGATTAATGGAGAGGAGATAAAAAGGTGAGCCGTTCCAAAAAAAAGGGTCCGTTCGTAAGCGAAAGTCTGATGAAGAAGATTAATAACATCAATCTGACTGCAAAAAAAGTAGTTATTAAAACCTGGGCGAGATCATCTACCATTATCCCCGATATGGTAGGCCATACAATAGCTGTACATAACGGGAATAAACATATTCCTGTGTATGTGTCTGAGGACATGGTAGGCCATAAACTGGGAGAGTTTGCCACGACAAGGAATTTTAGAGGGCATGGAGATCCGACTGAAAAATCGACCAGTTTAAAATAGACCCAATTTCCGGGAAGGAGGTAGAATTTAAATGGCTACAAGAACACGGGAGAAAACTCTAGCTAGAGAAGAACATGCTGACGGAAGACCACGTGCTATTGCAAAACATATAAGGATTTCCTCGAGAAAGGTCGGCATTGTTTTAGATCTGATAAGGGGTAAAAGAGTAGGCGTAGCGTTGGCCATATTGACAGGCACACCAAAATCTGCGGTTTTACCGATTGAAAAAGTGCTGAAATCTGCAATCGCCAATGCCGAGAACAATAAAAATCTAGATCGTGAAGATCTTTATATAGCTGAAATTTACGCCAACCAGGGGCCTACGCTTAAAAGATTCAGCCCTCGCGCAAGAGGAAGCGCATCGAGGATTCTTAAGAGATCAAGCCATATTACAGTTATATTGGATGAAGTTAAAAGTTAAGGAGGGGAATATTAGTGGGCCATAAAGTACATCCCCACGGATTGAGAGTCGGAGTAATAAAGAATTGGGACGCAAGATGGTTTGCATCGGACAAAAACTTTGCCGACTTGCTTATAGAGGACGTTAAACTTAGAAAGATGCTCAAGAAAAAGCTTTATAGCGCAGGCATATCAAGGATCGAAATTGAGAGAGCTGCCAATCGTCTCAAGGTAGATATTTACACAGCAAAGCCGGGAATTGTTATCGGTAGAGGTGGCGCCGGAATTGAACAACTCAAAGCCGAAATCGAGAAGTTTACGGCGAAAAAAGCGGTTGTCAATGTTCTTGAAGTCAAAGTTCCGGATTTGGATGCCCAGCTTGTTGCTGAGAACATAGCTGCGCAGCTTGAAAAAAGAATTTCGTTTCGTCGTGCTATGAAACAGATGATTACGAGATCTATGAAATCAGGAGCTAAAGGTATTAAGACAAGGGTTGGCGGTCGTTTAGGCGGAGCTGAAATAGCACGTAGCGAGAGATATCACGAGGGAACCATACCCCTTCAGACATTAAGGGCTGATATCGATTATGGGTTTGCCGAGGCGCATACCACATATGGCAGATTGGGCATAAAAGTATGGATATACAAGGGAGAGATTCTTCCAAAGGCAAAGAATCGGCCTTCAATGCCGGAGCAAAGGAGGATTCAGGATGTTAACGCCTAAAAGAGTCAAGCATCGTAAGACGATGCGGGGCAGGATGAAAGGCAGAGCTTATCGCGGCAATGCCATCGCATATGGAGAGTACGGTCTAATGGCTACAGAACCGGCTTGGATAACCAGTAATCAGATTGAAGCCGCACGTATCGCAATGACGCGTTTCATTAAAAGAGGCGGACAGGTCTGGGTTAAAATTTTCCCTGATAAGCCTGTAACTCAAAAACCAGCTGAAACGCGAATGGGAAGCGGCAAGGGCTCACCTGAATATTGGGTAGCGGTTGTCAAACCTGACAGAGTTATGTTTGAAATGGCAGGTATAACGGAAGAACAGGCTCGCGAAGCTATGAGGCTTGCCTCCCACAAACTGCCGATCAAGTGCAAGTTCGTCAAAAAAGAGGAATTGGGTGGTGAAGCAAATGAAAGCTAGTAAAATGGCTGATTGGACCAACGATGAACTCAAGGAAAAGTTGGGAGATATGAAAGGCGAGCTCTTTAACCTGCGTTTTCAGTTAGCTACCGGACAGTTGGAGAATCCCATGAGAATAAGGGAAGTTAAAAGAGATATTGCAAGGGTACAGACCATATTGACTCAGCGTGAGATAAAATCAGGCGCACGGTTATCCTGATTGCGTTTGGAAGGGAGGAAACGGCGTTGGCTAATGACAGACCAGACCGTAAGGTCAGAGTAGGAAAAGTAATCAGTAATAAAATGGACAAAACGATCGTTGTATCCATTGAACGCCTCGTGAAGCACGAGATGTACGGCAAGTATGTAAAGAGAACAACTAAATTCAAAGCACATGACGAAGAAAATGCTTGCAACATCGGTGATAAGGTGAAAATCATGGAAACCAGGCCATTAAGTTCGCAAAAAAGGTGGCGTCTTGTGGAGATCGTTGAGAAGGCCCGCTAATATATAGGTTTAGAGAGGAGGGTTATCGGATGGTACAACAACAGACGCGTCTGAAAGCAGCAGACAATACCGGAGCTAAGGAAATTATGTGCATTAAGGTGTTAGGTGGCTCCAAAAGATACGGAAACATTGGAGATATTATAGTTGCTTCAGTTAAAAGCGCAACACCCGGAGGTGTTGTTAAAAAAGGTGAAGTGGTGAAGGCTGTAATAGTACGCTCCACTAAAGGTTTAAAGAGGCCGGATGGTTCGCATGTAAGATTTGATGACAACGCAGCGGTGATATTGACTGATGCGAAACAGCCTAAAGGTACCCGTATATTCGGACCGGTAGCCAGGGAGTTGCGAGAGAAAGATTTTATGAAAATCATATCCTTGGCTCCAGAGGTTATATAAGTAAGGGAGGTGGCAAAGATGACCGAAAGAAAAAAGATGCACGTAAAAAAAGGGGACTTGGTCGAGATCATCTCCGGTAAGGACAAGACTAAGCGCGGGAAAATAATCGCGGCATTCCCAAGTGTAGGCAAGGTTCTCGTTGAGAATATCAACAAGACCTTTAAACATCGCAAACCACGCGGGATGAATAAACAAGGAGGCATACTACATACTGAAAGTCCGATAGTTGCTTCTAAGACGATGCTTGTTTGCGGTAAATGCAATAAACCAACACGCATAGCAAAAAAGATGCTGGAAGATGGCACGAAGGTTAGAGTATGCAAGAATTGCTCTGAGACCTTCAATAACTGACTCCCATTTGAAAGGAGATGAATTACTTGATCCCAAGGCTCAAAGAACGTTACAATAAAGACGTGGTAACAACGATGATGAAGACATTCGAATATAAGAATGTCATGCAGGTCCCAAAGCTTGAAAAAGTCGTTATAAATATGGGGATAGGAGATGCTAAGGACAATCCGAAGCTGCTGGATTCAGCTATGGAAGAACTTGCAATCATTACAGGTCAAAAGGCTGTAGTCACCAAAGCAAAGAAGTCTGTAGCAGCTTTTAAAGTCAGAGAAGGAATGAGTATCGGCGCTAAGGTCACATTACGAGGCAACCGCATGTTTGAGTTTCTGGATAGGCTTTTTAATATAGCACTGCCAAGGGTAAGAGACTTTCGCGGCGTCCAGGTGAAATCTTTTGACGGACGCGGAAATTATGCTTTAGGTATCAAAGAGCAGCTGATTTTCCCTGAAATCAACTATGATAAAGTGGATAAAATCAGGGGAATGGATATAATTATCGTAACGACCGCGAAAAACGACGAGGAGGCACGCGAGCTTCTGACCTCGTTAGGAATGCCGTTTGCAAAGCAGTAAAATCTTAAAGATTTAAGGAGGAAGAGCAATTGGCAAAAAAATCATTGATAATTAAGCAGCAACGCGAAGCTAAGTTTTCAACTCGCTCGTATACGCGTTGCCGTTTGTGTGGACGCCCTCACGCTTATCTTAGGAAATTCGGCATTTGCCGTATTTGCTTCAGGGAATTGGCACATTTGGGCCAGATACCCGGTGTGAGGAAAGCAAGCTGGTGAGCTTTTGAAATTGGAAGGAGGTAAACTTAATGACCGATCCTATTGCTGATATGCTTACACGAATTCGGAATGCCCTGGTAGGCAAGCATAAAACTGTTGAGATACCCTCATCAGGCATGAAAAGGGCTATAGCCGGAATACTTTTAAAAGAAGGATTTATAAAAGGCTATTCTGAAATAAATGATAAGAAACAAGGTATTTTAAAAATTGATCTTAAATATCCTCAAAGTAATGAAAGAGTTATTTCAGGATTAAAGAGGATAAGTAAGCCGGGATTGAGCGTTTATGCGAAAAAAGATGTTGTGCCCAGAGTGTTGGGAGGTTTGGGAGTAGCTATAATTTCTACGTCCAAAGGATTAATGTCAGACAAGCAGGCGCGTAAGGAAGGTTTAGGCGGCGAAGTTATTTGTTTTATTTGGTAATTTAGACTTCAGACGTCAGGAAAAGAGCGCCGGGAGATGGACGTAATGAAGCTAGAATCCGGCGACTGATAATCGACGACTGATGGTTGGAAAAACGGAGGTGTGGATAGTGTCTAGAATAGGGAAAATGCCGGTGAATATACCTGCCGGGGTGACCGTGACGCTTACGGATGACAACAAAGTGACGGTTAAAGGACCTAAGGGCGAGCTCAGCGAAGCCATACACGGGGATATAAAGGTTGTTATAAGCTCATCAACGGTTGTGGTTGAGAGAAGTAGCGACAAAAAGAATCACAAAGCGCTACATGGTTTGAGTCGTACGCTTATTGGCAATATGGTTGAAGGCGTAACCAATGGATTTCAAAAGCGTCTCACAATAAGCGGCGTTGGCTATAGAGCTCAGAAACAAGGGAAAAAGCTTGTTATTGCAGTAGGTTACTCCCATCCTGTTGAGATAGAAGAAGAAAATGGGATCGAATTCGAGGTTCCTGAAGTAACAAAAATCGTTGTGAAAGGGATCAGCAAGCAAAAAGTAGGGGCTGTTGCCGCTATGATCAGAGGTGTCAGAAAACCTGAACCTTACAAAGGCAAGGGTATTATGTACGAGAACGAAAAGATACTGCGCAAAGTCGGGAAGACCGGCAAGTAAACGATTGGGGAGGAAGTGGAAAGGTGATTAACAAGGCGGATAAAAACGCATCAAGAAAAGTAAGGCATTACCGTATTCGCAAGAAAGCTGTGGGAACGCCTGAGAGACCGCGTTTTAATGTCTTTAGAAGTCTTAAGCATCTGCATGTACAAATAATAGACGATACATGCGGACATACAATGCTCTCGGCTTCGACATTTGATCCTGAGATAAAAGGCAAGATTGCAGAGCTTACAAAAAAGGAAGCCGCAAAGCTCGTAGGTCAGTTAGCAGCCGGAAGGGCTTTAAATCAAGGGATAAGCAAAGTTGTGTTTGACAGAGGCGGATATATATACCACGGAAGAGTTCAGGAAGTCGCAAACGGTGCGCGCGAAGCCGGACTTGAGTTTTAAAGGAGGTAGATTTCGTGGAGCGAATTAATGCCGATATATTAGATATCAAGGAAAAAGTAGTCAAGATTAGCCGTGTCGCTAAGGTAGTAAAAGGTGGAAGAAATTTCAGGTTTAGTGCTGTTGTCGTAGTCGGAGACAAAAATGGGCATGTCGGGATCGGTAAAGGTAAAGCGACAGAGATTCCTGAAGCTGTAAGAAAAGGCGTAGAAGATGCCAAAAAACAAATGATAAAGGTTCCGATAGTGCATAACGATACTATTCCTCATGAGGTCCTGGGTGAATTTGGAAGTGGCATGGTTCTTATGAAACCTGCGCGTGAGGGTACCGGAGTAATCGCCGGAGGACCTGTGCGTGCTGTGCTCGAACTTGCGGGGATACGCAATATTCGTACTAAAACCATAGGCTCAAATAATGCTCAAAACGTGGTCAATGCTGTAATGCAAGGACTTTCAAGCCTGAAGACTGCGGAAGATTTCGCCAGGCTCAGAGGTAAAACGGTTGAAGATATTGTGGGCAGGAGGATGAAATAGTGGCGATGCTTAAAGTTTTTCAGATTAAAAGCGCCGCGGGACGAATCAAGGCACAAGTTGACACGCTAAAAGCGCTTGGCTTGGGTAAAATTAATAGTTTTAAAGTTCATCCTGATAACGAGAGCGTTCGCGGAATGATTAAAAAGGTTAGTCATATTGTAGGCGTGGAAGTAATAGAAAACGAGTAAAGGAGGTGTTTCTTTATGAGATTGCATGAGCTAAAACCCGCTTTAGGGTCAGTTTCTACCGCCAAGCGTAAAGGCAGAGGAATTGGTTCAGGACTTGGCAAGACTGCCGGACGCGGTCACAAAGGACAAAAAGCCAGAAGCGGCGGAGGAGTGCGTCCTGGGTTTGAAGGTGGACAGATGCCGCTTATAAGGCGTTTGCCGAAGAGAGGGTTCACCAATATTTTTGCAAGAGTTTATAGTGAGTTAAATGTCGAAGCTCTTAACCGTTTTGAGGCAGGTACAATCGTCACGCCCGAAGTTTTAAGAGAGTGCGGGCTAATCAAAAAAATGAATGATGGTGTGAAGATCCTTGGGAAAGGAGAACTTACACAGCAACTTACCGTGAAAGCCCATAAATTTAGCAAGGCGGCTCAATTAAAGATCGAATCTGCTGGTGGAAGCGCGGAGGTGCTATAACATGCTGGATACTTTAAAGAATGCATGGAAAATATATGATTTGAGAAAAAAGATCATATTTACACTGATAATGCTTTTGATTTACAGAGTCGGGACATTTATTCCTATACCCGGAATAGACGGCGGTTATATAAGAAATCTTGTCGAAGGAAATACCCTCTTAGGGTTGCTTGATATAATATCGGGCGGAGCATTTGGCAATTTTACTATATTTGCTATGGGAATCACTCCTTATATCAATGCATCCATCATAATGCAGCTTTTAACAGTCGCGATACCAAAACTTGAGCAGCTTGCCAAAGAAGGTGAAGAAGGTCGTAAAAAAATCGCGCAGTATGTAAGATATTTTACGGTTGTTCTGGCATTCGTTCAGGCCGTGGGAATAACATATGGCTTAGCCGGTGGGGCAATTCAAGACAGATCACTTATTGGTTTTGGAATAGTCATTTTGACACTTACCGCAGGCACGGCATTTTTGATGTGGCTTGGTGAGCAGATAACAGAAAGAGGTATAGGAAACGGAATCTCGATGCTTATATTTGTAAGTATAGTATCAAGGCTTCCTATCGCTGTAGTTTCAATATGGCAGCTGGCCTTCGTGGCACGCACATTAAGCCCGTGGGCAATTCCGTTGATTTTGTTTTTTGTTGTAGCATTGGTTACGGGGATAATTTTCGTGGATTTAGGTCAGAGAAGAATACCTGTTCAATATGCTAAGCGCATGGTAGGAAGAAAAATGTACGGAGGACAGAGTACACATATACCTATGAAAGTAAACTCTTCAGGTGTGCTGCCTATAATTTTTGCGGTATCTTTTCTTGCTTTACCGCAAACTATAGCACAGTTTTTTCCGGCAAGTGGCTTTGGCAGATGGATTGGGATGTATTTTAGCCAGGAATCGATGCTTTATGCCGGAATATATGCACTTTTGATAATGTTTTTTACTTATTTCTATACGCAGATAACCTTCAACCCGGTCGAAGTTGCGAATAACCTAAAACAACACGGAGGTTTTGTGCAGGGGATCAGGCCGGGAAAACCGACAGCCGAACATCTCATGAAAATTTCCGGACGCATAACTCTTGTTGGAGCACTTTTCCTCACAGCCGTTGCCATTATACCTATAATAGCTTCGGTCGGAACAGGAGTACCTATGTATTTCGGCGGTACGGCACTGCTGATTGTTGTCGGTGTAGCTCTTGAAACCACCAGACAGCTTGAGTCACAGATGCTTATGAGGCATTACAAAGGTTTCTTGAAGTAGATGGACGTTTAAGATGATAATTCTTAAGTCGTTGCGTGAAATAGAAATTATGCGCCAAGCGGGAAAGATTGTGGCTGGAGCTTTAAAGGCTTTGGAAATGCTGATAGCTCCGGGAATTACAACTAGCGAGCTTGACAGAATAGCAAAGGAGTATATAATAAACTGCGGTGCTATTCCAGCTTTCAAGGGGTATGAAGGGTTTCCTGCAAATATTTGTGTTTCTGTTAATGAGCAGGTGATTCATGGAATACCTGGCAATCGTTTTCTTAAAGAAGGCGACATAGCAGGTATTGATATAGGAGTGTTATTTGGAGGATATTATGCAGACGCAGCGAGGACTTATACCGTAGGGAAAGTATCAGCTAAAGCACTTGAACTTATTGAGGTATCGCAAGCTGCGTTCTTCGAGGGTATGAAGTTTGCAAATCCTGATTTTCGTTTATCCGACATCTCGCATGCTATACAAATGTATACGGAAAAACGGGGATTTTCAGTAGTTAAGAAATATGTTGGGCATGGGATAGGGATGGCAATGCATGAGAAACCTCCCATTCCTAATTACGGGCTACCTGGAAGAGGAGTAAGGTTGCAAAGAGGAATGACATTGGCGATTGAGCCTATGATCAATGAAAAAAGTGATCGTGTTAAGCTCCTTAGCGATGGTTGGACGGTGATCACGGAGGATGGGGGATTATCCGCACACTTTGAACATACTATTGCCATAAGCGATAATGGGCCGATCATTTTAACCCAAGAAGGGTAATTAAGTATGCAGAAGGATAAGCTTGTCGGTATAGGTAGTATAGTGAAGGCAACAATGGGCAGGGATAAGGATAAGTTTTTTGTGGTGACTGGAATTATAGACAATAATTATGTGCTTATGTCAGATGGTCGTTCAAGAACCGTTAGTCGACCAAAAAAGAAGAAATTAAAGCACATTTTGGTAAAAAATGATGTTGCTTCGGAAATAAGAAGTATGATACTTGAAGGCAAAAGTGTTCTAGACTCTGATATCCGAAAGTCTCTAAAGAACAGAGGATATTAATCCAAACAGGAAGGTGGGTCTTTTTGGCAAAAGAAGATGTAATAGAAGTTGAAGGTATTGTTTTAGAAGCGTTACCAAATGCCATGTTCAGAGTGGAGATTCAAAATGGACACAAGCTACTTGCGCACATATCCGGTAAGCTCCGTATGAATTTCATTCGGGTTTTACCTGGGGATAAAGTGACCGTGGTATTGTCTCCATACGATCTGACCCGTGGGCGGATCATCTGGCGAGGTAAGTAACACTGCGGTTTAACTAAATTGTAAGCCGAATTATGGCGACGATTTGAGTTAAACTGAGCAAGCGGGACAGTTCTGGCGTCCACGAAGTGTAGTGAATGGCCGAAGGGTAGACGATAAAACAGTCCTTGTGGTGAAGTGAATACTGTAGTGGTAATGAGGAGGGAATAGGTGTGAAAGTAAGACCGTCTGTAAAGACAATGTGTGAAAAATGCAAGATCATCAAAAGAAAAGGTGTTTTGAGAGTGATCTGCACTACTCCTAAACATAAGCAAAGACAAGGATGAAGCGGACAGATCCAAGGTGTATTATTAAGTTTGGGAGCATGCGAACGGTTCGCTTGTTCCAAAGAACCGCAGATCAATTCTTAGTTTAAGAATTGTAGAATTTGTTACGATATTATGGAGGTGTAAAAATGGCTCGTATAGCCGGAGTGGACTTGCCCCGTGAGAAAAGGCTGGAGATTGCACTGACTTACATTTATGGTATAGGAAGGCCGACAGCCGATAAGATTTTAGCCGATACCGGTATTAGTCCTGATACAAGGGTAAAGAATTTAGTTGACAGCGAAGTGGCAAAACTGAGGGAATACATTGACAGGAGCGTTAAGGTAGAGGGTGAGTTAAGGCGCGAAGTTACATTGAATATAAAGCGTCTCATAGAAATTGGGTGTTACAGGGGGATTAGGCATCGTAGAGGCATGCCTGTAAGAGGTCAGAGAACAAAAACCAACGCCAGAACTCGAAAAGGCGCAAGAAGAACAATCGGGATTAGAAGGAAGAAATAGGAGGGTTGCATAATGCCGGCCAAACAGGTAAGAAAGACTAGAAAACGTAAGGAAAGAAAAAATATCGAGCGCGGTGCAGCGCATATAAAGTCAACATTTAACAATACTATGGTTACTATAACCGATACCGCAGGAAATACTGTGTCATGGTCAAGTGCGGGAACACTCGGTTTTAAAGGTTCAAGAAAAGGGACTCCTTATGCTGCTCAGATGGCAGCGGAAGTTGCCGCTAAAGCTGCGATGGATCATGGAATGAAAAGCATAGAGGTTTTTGTGAAGGGTCCCGGATCAGGCCGTGAAGCAGCCATAAGGTCATTGCAGGCGACAGGGCTTGAAGTTGATTTAATTAAGGATGTCACGCCGATACCACATAACGGCTGCCGCCCGCCGAAGAAAAGAAGAGTATAATAATTTGGAGGTGCAAAGATAGATGTCAAGATATACAGGGCCTGTATGTAGGCTATGTCGTCGTGAGGGGACAAAGTTGTATTTAAAGGGAGACCGTTGTTATACCGCTAAATGCTCATTAGGACGTAGACCGGTCGTTCCGGGCCAACACGGAAAATCAAGAAAGAAGCTTTCGGAGTATGGAATACAGCTTCGTGAAAAGCAAAAGGCAAAGAGGATATATGGAATGAGGGAAGATCAGTTTTTCATTTACTATGAAATCGCTGATCGTATGAAGGGCATAACAGGTGAAAATTTACTGCAGTTATTGGAGAGAAGGCTCGATAACGTAGTTTTTCGTATTGGATTTGGAGCATCTCGTCCTCAGTCGAGACAATTAGTCCGTCATGGACATATTTTGGTTAACGGCAAAAGGGTTGATATACCGTCTTATCTGGTAGAAAAAGGGGATATAATAGCTGTAGACGTTAAAAGTGCTGATGAGATAGAAATTTTCAGATCTTTTAAGGAAGCATCAGCTAGAGCTGTTGTTCCGTGGTTACAAGTTGCCCGTGAAAAATTGGAAGGCTACGTTATTGCTATGCCTGCAAGAGCTGATGTCGACTTGCCTATAGATGAACATTTGATCGTAGAACACTATTCCAGATGAGCGATCCGATTGAATGATCTTTGGTATTTTCGTACAGTAAGCTTATTTAAGCTTGTAGCATTGTTCAGGAAGGCTGAGAGGAGGGTATGTCTAAGATGATCGAGATTGAAAAGCCAAGAATTGAAATTGTTGAGCTAAAGGGTAATAGCAGTTATGGCAAGTTTGTGGTAGAGCCTTTAGAGCGGGGGTTCGGCACTACTTTGGGAAATTCACTGAGGAGGATTCTTCTTTCTTCGTTGCCTGGGGTGGCCGTTACTTCTATTAAAACTGATGGGGTACTCCATGAATTTTCTACGATTTCAGGAGTGAAGGAAGACCTTGTTGAGTTAATACTTAATCTCAAAGGTTTATCTCTTGCAATGGAAGTTGATGGACCGAAAACGATAATAATCGACTCAAAAGGTCCTGGAATTGTAACCGCTAACGACATTATAACAGGATCGGAAGTAAGAATTTTGAATCCTGATCACCATATTGCCACTTTAGGAGAGGGTTCAAGTCTTTATATGGAAATCAATATCGAAAAGGGAAGAGGCTACGTGACGGCTGAAAGAAATAAACGGCCACATCAGCCCATAGGAATTATCCCTATTGACTCCATATTTACGCCAATTCGCAAAGTGAATTTCACCGTGAGCGATACCCGTGTAGGGCAGACGACGGATTATGATAAACTAACAATAGAGCTGTGGACTAATTGTAGCGTTAGCCCTGATGAAGCAATAGGGCTTGCGGCGAAAATTCTGACTGAGCATCTTTCTCTCTTTATTAATTTAAGCGATCATGCCAACAAAGTTGAGATTATGATCGAAAAAGAGGAAGAACCCAAAGAAAGATCGATTGATATGACTATTGAAGAATTGGATCTTTCAGTAAGGTCATATAATTGCTTAAAACGCGCCTCGATAAATACATTGCAGGAACTTGTCCAAAAAAGTGAAGATGACATGATGAAAGTAAGAAATCTAGGGAAGAAATCACTTGAAGAAGTCCAACAAAAACTGGAGAGCTTAGGGCTTAAATTACGAAGTGACTCTGACCACAAGCAGGCTTAAGGAGGATTGTTATGGCCAGATACAGTAAATTAAACAAACCGACTGATCAGAGAAAAGCGTTATTGAGAAATCAGGTGTCCGCGCTTCTTATGCATGGCAAGATCAGAACGACTCTAGCACGAGCTAAGGATGTTAGCCGGATTGCCGAAAAGATGATCAGTTTGGCAGTAAAAAATCATGACCAAATAATTAAGATAAAAAAGGAAGTCAATAACGAAAAAGGACAGACCGTAACTATTGAGGTTACTAATGATCTTCCTTTAAAGCTTAACGCAAGAAGAAAATTAATGTCTTATGTATATGATATTAAGGCTCCAAGAGAAAAAGACGAAACGAAAAAGGAGTATGCAGATCGTCACAGAAAAGTAAAGCATCCGCTTATCGAAAAGATTTTCAACGAATATGGTGCTAAGTATGATGCTAGAAACAAAAAGGAAAACTGTGGCGGGGGATATACGAGAATAATTAAAATCGGCCCAAGAAGAGGCGATGCCGCAGAAGAAGTAATAATTGAGCTCATATAAGATTTTGCAGAGATAGATGGGTATGGAATCCTTGATCGAATTTCAAAATGTTTTTTTTGAGTATGTAAACCACGCAGCCGAGCGTATAATAGCTCTTGATGGTATATCATTCAACATATCTCAAGGAGAGTTCGTAGCTGTTATAGGGCACAACGGTTCGGGGAAATCGACTCTGGCAAAGCTCATAAACGCTCTTTTAAAGCCATCGGAAGGTGTCGTGAGAGTAAAGGGGATTGACACTCAAGATTCGTCCAGGTTATGGGACATAAGGCGTACAGCGGGAATGGTGTTCCAAAACCCGGACAACCAGATGGTATCAACTATGGTTGAGGAGGATGTTGCGTTCGGTCCTGAAAATCTTGGGGTGGAGCCAAAAGTAATACGCTTGCGTGTCAATCAAGCTTTAGAAACTGTCGGAATGAGAGATTATGCGCGTCATGCGCCTCATTTTTTGTCCGGTGGACAAAAGCAAAGAGTTGCCATTGCGGGAATATTGGCAATGAAACCTGAAATTATCGTATTGGACGAGCCTACTGCCATGCTTGATCCTATTGGCAGACAGGAGGTGTTGTCTACTATAAAGCGGCTTAACAAGGAAGAAAAAATAACCGTAGTATACATTACTCATTTTATGGAAGAGGCGGTAGAAGCTGACCGAGTGTTGGTTATGGAAAACGGGAAAATTGTCATTGAGGGAACACCGCGTCAAGTGTTTTCGAAAGTTGATGAACTAAAAAACATGAGTCTTGATGTTCCGCAGGCAACTGAGCTTGCGCATGAGTTAAGAATTGCGGGGCTTAATATTCCACAGGGAATATTGACAGCGGAAGAACTTGCCGGTGTTTTATGCCCATAACCGTAGAATCGCTAGCACACATTTATATGCCGGATAGCCCCTTTAAGTCGGTTGCGCTAAACGATGTGAGCTTTAATATCGATGACGGTGAGTACATCGGATTGATCGGGCATACAGGTTCAGGCAAATCGACTTTAATACAGCACTTGAATGGCCTTTTGAAGCCATCCTCCGGTAGAGTTGTAATTGACGGGATCGATTTAGCCAACACAAAAGGACAAGCCTTAAAAGACGTCAGAAGGAATGTAGGACTTGTTTTTCAGTACCCTGAACACCAGCTGTTTGAGGAAACAGTCTACCGCGACATTTCTTTCGGACCTAAAAATTATGGCCTGTCACAATCTGAAATCGACGAGCGTGTAGCTAAAGCTATGGCATTGGTTGGTTTGGATTTTGACAAGTATAAAGACAGATCGCCTTTTGAAATCAGCGGAGGGCAGAGAAGAAGGGTTGCCATCGCAGGTGTTTTGGCGATAAACCCAAAAGTTCTGATATTGGATGAACCTACGGCGGGACTTGATCCTAAAGGGAAAAACGAGATCCTAACTCAAATCAGTGAACTACATAAGAATAGCAACATTACTATCATATTGGTATCGCATAACATGGATGAAATCGCTAGATTGGCTGACAGGATTATTGTGATGGATAAAGGAACAATAGCCTTAATTGGTACGCCTGCGCAAATTTATGCGGAAGCAGATAAACTTGAGCACATGGGACTTGGAATTCCGCAAATAACTAAGGTTGTTAATCTATTGCGACAAAAAGGGCTTAAGCTTCCACAAGACGTTTACACAATACAATCAGCGAGAGATCTGATATTTGAACTATTAGGAGGAAGGGGAAATGCTTAAAGATATTACTCTTGGGCAGTATTTCCCTGGTGAGTCGCAAATCCATAAACTTGATCCAAGGTATAAGATTATAATTACTTTTCTCTTTGTAGCGGCAGTCTTTTCTGTCAGAAACTATGCGGGATATGTGTTTGCGTTTGTATATATCGCGATAGCTTCTGTACTTTCTGGGGTCAGCGTAAAATATCTTGCCGGAAATTTGAAACCTCTTTACTTTATAATAGTGCTTACATTTATCATAAATTCCTTTTTTACCCGCGGTGAAACAGTGATTTTTACTTTGTGGGGGCTTGTTTTCACGCGAGAAGGGCTCGATCAGGGCATTTTCATGATATTGCGAATTGTTTTCCTGGTTTTAGGCACATCTCTTTTGACCCTTACCACATCTCCGATTTCATTGACCGATGGCATGGAGCATCTTTTACGTCCATTAAAGAGATTAGGTTTTCCGGCACATGAGATATCCATGATGACAACTATTGCATTGCGTTTTATTCCAACATTAATCGAAGAAACTGACAAAATAATGAAAGCACAAATGGCCAGGGGTGCAGATTTTGAAAGCGGTAATATTTTCGTGCGGGCAAAAGCTCTAGTCCCGCTCTTGGTGCCGCTGTTTATCAGTGCGTTTAGAAGAGCGGACGAACTCGCTATGGCAATGGAATCTCGCTGTTATCGTGGCGGCGATCAGAGAACGCGGATGAATTCGCTTAAAGCTCATAAACGCGATGTTATTGCAATTCTTATTACCATTTTGATGATGGTGCTCGTTTTTGCTGTCGGAAGATATTTTTAGGTGAGCACAATGCCCGATAGACTGAAAAATATTAAATTGAAAATCGAATATGACGGAACTAATTACGCAGGATGGCAGCGTCAGAAAAATGCTATATCCATACAGGAAGTGCTAGAGGATGTCTTGTACAGGATGACAAATCAAAGGACAACGTTGACAGCGGCAGGACGTACCGACAGCGGTGTTCATGCGAAAGGGCAAACAGCAAATTTCTATACTGATTCCACAATACCCGCAGATAGGTTTTGCTATGCATTTAATGCACTTTTACCGGATGATGTCAGGGTGGTGGAATCATGCGAGGTAGCACATGATTTTCACTCGAGATTTACTGCCATTGGAAAATGGTACAGATACTCGATCGTATATCATCCGCACGGAATTGCGATTGGTCGCCATTACTATCATCATGTCCCTTTTTCACTGGACGTGGAAGCTATGATTATAGCTGCGAAGCATTTTGAAGGGACGCATGACTTTTGCGGATTCATGAGTACCGGCAGCCGGATAAAGAACACAGTTCGCAATCTCGATAGAATCAGTATGGAAGGACAACCGCCTTTTTTACATGTAGATCTGTATGGCGGTGGATTCTTGTATAATATGGTACGAATAGTTGTCGGTACACTGATTGAAGTAGGTGCAAAAAGAATCAACCCTGATGATTTGACCCGGATTATATCTTCTCGTGACAGGAATATGGCAGGGCCTACTGCCCCGGCGCATGGGCTTTGTCTTATGGAGGTGTATTATCAAAAACAATCAGAACTATCGCTTGACAACGAATAATGCTTAAAGTACAATATATTTTGGTGTAAATTCTATCCGGTCATCCCGGTCATTGCAGATAATTATTGTTGACCGGATTTTTGATATTACAAGGAGGTTTTTCGATTGAAAACATATTCAGCCAAGCCAAGTGAAGTTGAGCGGAAATGGTATGTAATTGACGCTAATGGGAAAGTACTGGGAAGGCTTGCTTCTCAGGTTGCCACAATATTACGTGGAAAGAATAAGCCGATATATACGCCGCATGTCGATACCGGGGATCATGTTATCGTCATAAACGCTCAAGGGATTAAGCTTACCGGGAAAAAGCTTGATCAAAAATTTTACAGACGTCATTCAAATTATCCGAGTGGATTAAAAGAAACTCCTTACAGAAAGCTTATGCAGACAAAACCGGAATTTGCTGTTATGAATGCTGTCAAAGGGATGCTTCCCCAAAATACCCTGGGGCGAATGATGCTTACAAAACTAAGGGTTTACGCAGGGCATACACATGATCATCAGGCACAAAAGCCTGAGAATCTGGAAATATTGATATAAGGAGGGATATTTTTGGCCAAGCTTGCATTTCAAGGAACGGGAAGAAGGAAATCGGCAATAGCTCGGGTTACTCTTGTTCCCGGCAAAGGGAAGATTACGGTTAATGAGAGGGATATCGAGAATTATTTCGGACTTGAGACATTGAAAGTAATAGTACGTAACCCACTCATTCTTACTGAAACTGTCGGTAAATTTGATGTATTGGTTAATGTCCACGGCGGTGGCTACACAGGGCAAGCCGGTGCGATAAGGCACGGAATTGCACGTGCACTTTTAAAAGTGGATGATGAACTTCGGTCTTCTCTTAAAAAGGCAGGATTTCTGACACGTGATCCGAGGATGAAGGAGAGAAAGAAATACGGTTTGAAAGCTGCGAGAAGAGCTCCCCAATTCTCAAAGAGATAATAGGATACGAATACAGGAAAACCTGCTTGATTGGCAGGTTTTTTATTTATTGCGGAGGTGTACTTTATGTTTGTTATGCATGATAAGGAAAAACATAACATGCCGATAAAAATCTGGCTTAAGGATTCTTCGCAAATAGAAGAGGACTGCTTAAGACAGGCTCTAAATTTGTCAAACCTTCCGTTTGTGCATAAATGGGTAGCGCTTATGAGCGATGTCCATGAAGGTTTCGGGATGCCTATAGGAGGGGTGGTAGCCCTGGATGGAGTAGTCATTCCCAATGCTGTCGGTGTGGATATAGGCTGCGGAATGGCTTTTTTAGAAACCGACATGCATAAAGATGACCTGAGTGAAGAACAGTATAAAGCTTTGGTGGGACAGATTATGCGAAATGTACCAACAGGGTTTGATCATCATAAGAAGAGGCAAAACTGTAACACACTCGACTTATATAAAAAAAACAAGATCGCTGACATACCCGAACTGAAAGAGGAAATTGAAAGCGGCTATTTTCAAGTTGGTACGCTTGGGGGAGGTAATCATTTTATCGAACTACAGCACGATGAGAATTCGAGGCTTTGCATTATGGTACATTCGGGGAGCAGAAATTTCGGGTATAAGGTGGCTAATTATTTTAACGCCGTTGCAAAACAACTAAATAAAAAATGGAGCAGCCCTATACCGGAGAGTTTTGACTTGGCTTATTTACCTGAGGACATACCTCAGGGCAAGAATTATGTTGAATGGATGAATTTAGCGCTTGACTTTGCAGCTGAAAACAGACAAAAGATACTCGAATCAGTAAAGCGCGAGATATCAAGGATTGCTCCGGCTGCCAACTTTTTTAACGAGGTGAATGCGCATCACAATTATGCAGCGAAGGAAACGCATTTTGGCAAAGATGTTTGGGTTCACAGGAAGGGTGCGATAAATGCGCAAGAGGGGAAAATCGGCATAATTCCAGGTTCTATGGGAAGTTTTTCATATATTGTAAAAGGGCTTGGGAATAAAGAGAGTTTTAATTCCTGCTCGCACGGTGCCGGAAGGGTTATCGGACGAAAAGAAGCTAAGAGAAAATATTCAGTTGAAGAAGTAATGGAGGATATAAGAAGAAGTAAAGTAATACTGGGCAAAAGGAACAAATCGGATGTAGCCGAGGAATGTCGCATGGCTTACAAAGATATTGATTTCGTGATAAGCCAGCAGCTTGATTTAATGGAGCCGGTTAAGAAATTAAGAACATTAGCGGTTATAAAAGGGTGATTTACTGGTTCCTTGTCACAAAGCTTGTCTTTTGTCTCAGATTCCGCTTAACTCTTCTTTCAAAAAATGTATTTAAATTTACATATAATACCAAAAGGATTTTTTAATTTTGTGTCGAATACTTCCCTATAATAATATATTGAGGGAGGCAATGAGATGGTTGACCCTAAAATCGTAGATACCTACATAGTCGGGAAAGAAGGCTTTATAGTCGGTTTGTGTGAAGCCTTGGGAGTACCGGAAATAATCAATCAAGCTCTTGAATCGATAAATGGACGGCCGGTGGATATACCTTATGGTGTTTCAGCCATGATTATGATGGTAAATATGTGTCATGATCACAGAGCTCTTTCCAGATTAACAGAATACTATGAGTATACCGACTTGGAAGGACTGTTTCATTATCCGGTACAGTTGGATCAGCTTAATGATGATAGGTTTGGTGGATTGCTGGATCTGCTTTATGAAGCTGGTAGTCGTAAGATTTTCACTCAAATTGCAGCAAAAGCAGTTTCTCTTTACGGTATAGAGATAAAAACCATAAACTACGACACAACATCCAAAGTAATGTGGGGGAAATACGAATCTTACGATGGCGACATAGGTGTGATAAAGATGGATTTCGGACATAGCAAGGATAAAAGAGAAGACAAGAAACAAATCAAATTTGGTATAGGATGTGCCAATGGGTTGGTAATGGATGCCCGCGTTCTTTCAGGTAATATGGATGATAAAACATACAACAAGGAAAATCTCAATGAACTGGACCTAACTTTAAATAACCTGAAAGTCAACAAAGAAAACTTCTATTACATATCAGACAGCGCCCTTTTTTCTGAAGATAATTTAAAAATGGCAGCTAACAAGGGTATCAAATTGATTACCAGGATGCCAGACAATGTCCTCATAGCTAAGAGTTCCATTGAGGAAGCAGCAGGAAAGCTTAATTCCATGCAAATACTAACCTTAGAGAATGCCAAAGGAGAAAGTGTTGTATATCGCATTCTGGAGAAAACCTGCGAATATGCCGGTCATATGCTGAGTCTCGCGGTATGCTGTTCAGAATCCTTACGACCTTCGAAGGAGAAAACCATAAGAAAAGCGGTTGTTAAGGAAACTGAGATCGTAGCTTCGCTTATCAAAACTTTTGCTAAGAGAGAATTCGCATGTGAAGAAGATGCTATTTTAGAGATTACCAAGCTTGAGAAAAAAAGTTTTAATAAGGTGAAATTCCATGATGTATCCTGTTCAATTCGAGAAGAGAAAAAGCGGCAACGGGGACGTCCGTCCAAGAAAAACCCTGAAACATCAACGCAGGAACACAAGTATTTCGTTGATATCACTTCAATTGTCAACGAGAAGAAAATTACTAATGCGGTGGATCAGGCATCTTGTTTTGTCCTTTGTTCTAATGATACAACTCTTAGTGGTGAAGCTATACTCAGGGAATACAAGACGCAGGACAGTGTTGAAAAGAAATTTCAACAGCTAAAATCGCCTCAATTTGTGGACGCTATTTATTTGGAATCTCCTAAGCGTATAGAGGCTTTTTCCTATTTGATGCTGCTTTGCATACTGATATTGTCCCTTGCTGAATATGTAGTCAGAAGAGGATTAAAACAGGACAACGATATGATCATTGGTCCGGCTAAAAGGAAAATGAAGCGACCTACTCAGCGTGCTATTTATGATATTTTTTATGCAGTGCGTATACGGCTTGTACGCCATCCGGATAGACCTTGGGAGAGAAGTTATGCAAACCCGCTTAACCCAACTTTCGGCTTGTAGTTCCAAAAACCCATCTAAATGAGCACTTTTGGAATTTAAATGGTCACTACAATCTCAAATGTATATTTTGCTTATTTCGTTTAAGAGGATCTTTAACTTTAAGCGCATTGTATATCTCCAGGTGCTGAGATTCAGGGGTGCCTGAAACCCTTATATGCCAAGTCATATCTTTCCCCGACATGACAACTGTATTACGAACATGCGTATTTAACACCTCTTTAATGGTCTTCCATTCACGAGTGTCTCCCTTTGTTTTTAATGCAGTCTCAATAGCGTTTAATATATGGTATGCCAACACTCCGATAAAAAGGTGTGACTCGGTTCTCTTGTCAGTCTGATGGTAAACAGGACGCATTCCAAGCTCGCTTTTCAAGTCTTTGAATACGCTTTCAACACGATTTAAAAGCATATATTGTTCCCATATTTCAGGACCAGTGAGATGTTGCTGTGTTGTTTCGATTACATAACAGCCGGACAAAATATTCCTCTGCTCGCGGCTGGTTTTTTTGTCCCAACATATTTCCGCAACCTTCTTTTGATCTTCAGACAGCTTAACTTCGATATCGTAATATTTACATATCGAAGGATACTTTTGCCTTAATCGTCCGATTCTTTCGCATATTTTCCCGGGGATAAGTATGTTGCCTTTCTTGAAAGAAGCATGTAAACGACTTATATCTTCAAGAAATCTTTGCTCTTTAAGACTGTCCATGCTGCGTTCCTTCATACAACGTCCTGAACTCGCCACTAAAAGATTGCATGTGTCTTGACCGGATATTTTCTTAACCAATACATTCCCAGGTTTATCAGCCTTCTCCCAATCATCAGGAATTTCAACTTTATCTTCGCTGTCCATATATTGCTTTACAGTCGTAAAATCATCTTTGTATTTATTTTCGTTCTTTTTTCGGCTAACCAATGTGTAATCATATTGTCTTTGGCGAATAATCTCAATATTGTTCGCGGTAGCAATACCTCTGTCCATAACCAATACAGGTTTTTGACTTCCTGTGTACGCCTTTATATCAGTTTCAAGTCTATCAAGCACTTCCGGAAGAGTCTGAGGTTCAGACTTGTTTCCAGGATAGATTTGACTAAAAACCGGAAAGCCGTGCTCATCAACCATAACAGCCAATGCAACTAAATGAATCGACTAGTTCAGTCAGTTCATTGTTCTCTTCGATGACAGACATTTGTCCTGAGATACGGCACGTCAGCAGATAAGCCAGTTCTTTTAACTGTGTTTTAGGTAAGTCAAGAGTGCCCAAATGCATGATTATCCTTTGACGCACCTTGCTGCCATCCCTATATGCCTCGACCAAGCGATGAGTCACATAGGTTGATTTAGTTTTCTTATTTTTGGTTTTGTATTCTCTTATATACATGGGAATAAGGATATCATAACTAAAGGAGCATGTCAACATAAATATTATTGGAAAAATTATTTAGGTCACTACATTGGACTTTTTCAACATCTTCCCCCTGATTTCAAGCCATTATCTCAGCGTTAAGAGCGATTTCTTTATCGTTTTTAGTGCTTTTTGAGCTGGAAAATCGAAACTTGGGTTAACAGCTCATTGAAGAAAGTGCTGAATTACCTCAATATCCCGGAAAATACCTTCATCGTAGGTAGTCGCTGCTGAATTTTTTGAATATCTGCAAAAATG
>Ga0209616_1000119_pt1 | contig 23556 bp, 25 predicted proteins | sample FlocCalmetaG_FD_184153 | JGI IMG/M metagenome (GOLD analysis project Ga0209616, IMG submission 184153) | Freshwater bacterial and archeal communities from Indian Creek, Illinois, USA - Floc-Cal metaG (SPAdes) (version 2) | ecosystem: Environmental > Aquatic > Freshwater > Unclassified ...
GAGGTGGATAGCGATGAACAACACGGATGAACTTCGCTATGTCCAGGCCTTTGCCCGTATCATCGGCGTCAAGGAGGATGACGCGCTTGAATACGCCCAGAGAAAAGGCATCGGCGCTTTGGTGGAGAATGCCACACAGCTTTTAAGCACGCCAGCTCAGCGGGAAAAGCATCAGGCCTTTCTGGATCTTTACCGCATGAGCAGCGGTATCAACTCGAAAAACCCGGTCATTAATTCACCAGATGCGGCAGCGGCCTTCTTTCGCTCGGTGATGGATCAGGTCCATGACAAAGAAGCCTTTGTCGTGGCCTTCCTCAATACCAAAAACCGCGTCATCGACCATGAGGTCGTATCCCTGGGGACCATCAACAGTTCCATTGTCCATCCCAGAGAGGTCTTCCGAAATGCCATCGTCAATAAGGCTAATGCGGTAATCCTTTGTCATAACCACCCATCCGGTGATCTGACGCCAAGCGCCGAAGACCTCACCGTGACGAAAAGACTGAAGGAAACGGGCAATCTTTTGGGCATCCAGGTGCTGGACCACCTGATCATCAATGGGATCAATCAGCAGGATCACTACTCCTTCCAGGCCCACGGCGTGCTGGAAGCACCCGCAGCTTACGGCCAAAAGGAAGCTGTCAGGGAATCCTCAGCTCAGGCGACATCCGGGAAAAACATCAAGGATGGGCTTAGGGAAATCACGGATAAGCTGGAGCAAGGCATCCGTGATTTATTCAGCGGCGACAAATACCAGGACTACCTGCGCACAATGTCACGTTTCCATCATTATTCCCTGAACAACACGATCCTGATTGCCATGCAAAAACCAGATGCCACACTAGTGGCTGGATACAATCGCTGGCAGGATCAGTTCCAGCGCAATGTCCTGAAGGGTGAAAAAGGCATCCGCATCATTGCCCCAGCCCCTGTAAAAATCAAAAAGGAAGTTGATAAGCTAGATCCTGTGACGCAGAAACCCCTACGGGATGTCACTGGCAAGACTCTCACCGATGAAGTGGAGATCAAGATTCCCCGGTTTCGGGTCGTCTCAGTCTTTGATGTCTCCCAGACGGATGGGAAGCCCCTTCCCCAGCTGGCAAGTACCCTGACCGGTGACGTAAAGCAATATGACATTTTCATGGAGGCTCTGAAGCGATCCTCCCCGGTTCCCATCTTCTTTGAAGCCATGTCTGCCAGCACCGACGGCTATTTTAGCCAGGACAGGCAAAAGATTGCCATTCGGGAAGACATGAGCGAGATCCAGACAGTCTCTGCGGCTATCCATGAGATCGCCCACGCCAAGCTTCATAATCTGAAGCCTGACCAGGAAAAGAATCACAGAGAAGATGAGAAAGCACCGGATAAACCCAAGGATCGAAGAACTGAAGAAGTGGAGGCAGAAAGTGTTTCCTTTGCAGTATGCGCCTATTATGGCATTGCAACCGACGAAAACAGCTTTGGTTACATCGCTGCCTGGAGCAAGGACAAGGATCTGCCTGAACTGAAGGCTTCCCTGGAGACCATCAGCAAGACTTCAGCAGAGCTAATCGATGACATCGACCGCCATTTTAAGGAAATCACCCAGGAGCGCGGGATTTCTGCAGCTGACATAGAAAAGCAAAACGAAAAGACGGAGACTGATGAGAATCCTTCTCCTCGCCTGCAGGAGGTGGAATTCCTCACAGGTCCGGATGACACCTATGCCGTCTATCAGCTGAGAAACGATGAGAATCTGCGAAACCATCAATTTGAGAGCCTGTATCACCTGCAGAAGCTTGGTCTGACTGTGGACTATAAGAATTATGATCTGACCTATACCGGTCATTTTGAGGCGGCTTCGGACACAAACGGGACGCTGAACGACATCTATGAAAAGTTCAATGAAGACCGACCCAAGGACTTCACAGGGCATAGCCTATCCATGAGCGATGTCATTGTCTTGAAGCAACACGGTGACTACACGGCTCATTATGTGGATGCCATCGGCTTCAAGGAAGTGCCGGAGTTCATCAAACCCATCAACTCCTTGCGGAGCATCGAGGATACGGTGGAGCAAAATGACAATCAATTTGATGGACTGATCAATAACATCCCTACCAAAGATTCGGATAAGACCAGAGAGGCTGTCGAAGGTCGTGAAGAGAAAAAGCCACAGAAGGAATCGGTAAAGCAGCGGCTGAAAAAGTCTTCTGAAAAACCAGAGCTCAGCAAAACGCCGCCTCACAAAACTGCAGAAATGGAGAGATAAAGATGGATAGATTCAGTATTGAAGAGCTTAACCTCATGTGTATTTATGATACCGGCACCCGGTCCGGTCTGATTGCAGGACTTGAAAAAATCGACCTGGAGCTTGCCCCTGACGACGCAGATCTCATGGATCTGATCCAAAGTGCTTTGAAGAAGCTGGCAGTCATGAGTGATGAGGAATATGGAGAGTTGATCCTGGTTCCCGACTATAAGGATGAAGACGACTAAAGCGAAACATCTGCTGCAGAAGGGTGGTGAGCACTTGAGGAGGTGATGATTTGGCAAACAGGAAGCGTCAGATCCCCATTATTATCATGGTCGACGAGCGTGAAAAGGCGCTGATCGAAGAAAAGATGCGCCAGCTGGGGACAAAAAACATGGGGGCCTACATCAGAAAAATGGCCATCGACGGCTATGTGGTCCGGTTGGACCTCTCTGATATTTCTGAACTGGTATCGCTCCTTCGAAGAAGCAGCAACAACCTGAATCAATATGCCAAGCGGGCGCATGAGACCGGACGCATCTATGAAGCAGATATTGAGGATATTCAGAGCAGCCTAAAGAGTGTATGGGAAAAGGCGGATCAGATCATGACCCGCCTTTCCACCATAGATTAAAATTTTTAATCGACAACATGGACGATATTTTAATTCCTTGCTACGATCAGGGTAGAAGAAAATTTTCGGATAAATGGAGGTGTGCAGCATGAGATTTCTCATCAAGCTGTTCTTATTCCCAATCACACTGGCTTTAACAATCCTTGTTGCAGCCTGCCGTTTGCTGTGTCAGCTGTCTACCATGGTGCTGGGGATCGTGGCTTTTGTCTGCTTTGCCATCGCACTAGGAACCATAGTCCTGCTGCAGGATGTCCCGGAAGGTCTGAAATTGATGGGCCTGGCCTGGCTGATCAGTCCCTTCGGACTGCCGCTGATCGCAGCATTCCTGGTAGAACTGCTTGGCGTATTTAATGATTCCCTGAAAGCTATTTAAGAAGATAAAGTATAATCCTGTGAAGGGCGCGGTGGAGCAATCTGCTGCGCCTTTTTCTTTTGGAAGGAGGTGTCCGCTGTGGCAACCACGAGATTAATCCCCATGCACATCATCAAAGGTCAGACCGTGGCCCATACGGTGCATGAGCGCCTTTCCTATGCCATCAATCCAGAAAAAACCAACAGCGGACAGCTCGTCAAGGCCTATGGCTGCGAACCGGAAACCGCTGCCGGAGAGATGTTGCTCTGCAAAAAAGAATATGAAATCTACATTGGACGCATTGAAGAGAAGATGAGCGACATCGTGCTCTATCAGATCCGGCAGTCCTTCAAGCCAGGTGAGATCACCCCAGAGAGGGCACAGGAGATCGGCTATGAGCTGGCCATGAGCTTTACCAAAGGCAAGTATCAATTTATTGTCGCCACACATACCGATCATGCCCATATCCACAATCACATCATTTTCAATTCTACATCCATCGACCATACGCAAAAATTCAGAAATTTCCTTGGCTCCAGTGAAGTGATCCGGAAAATCAGCGACAAACTCTGCCTTGAGAACGGGCTCTCTATCATTGAAGCGCCAAAGCAAGGACCATCCCATTACGGCAAGTGGCTGGGCGATAAGAAACCACTATCCTGGCAGGAGAAGCTGAGACAAACCATCGATGCTGTCATGGTTCAAAAGCCAGCTGATTTTGACACCTTCCTGAAGCTGATGGTGGTGAATGGTTATGAAGTGAAACAGGGGCAGCATCTCGCTTTTAAAGCTATTGGTCAGCAGAAATTCACAAGATTGCGATCCCTCGGAGAAGGATATTCTGAGGAAGAGTTGAGATCAGCGATACTCGGAAAGACCGTCCACACTCCAAAAGTCAAAAGACCTTATCGAAAAAATCCAGACAAGATTAATCTTCTGGTGGATATCCAGGCCAGACTTCAAGCTGGTAAAGGTCCTGGCTACGAGCGCTGGGCAAAAGTTTTCAATCTGAAACAGATGGCTCAGACCATCAATTTTCTGACGGAGAATAACATCACGGACTATGAAACCCTGGTTGAAAAAACAAAAGCTGTAACGTATCGTTATCACGAGCTGTCACAGCATATTAAGCAAATTGAAAAAAGGATGGCTGAAATTTCAGAACTGAAGAAGCATATTATCAACTATGCGAAAACGAAGGATGTCTTTACGGCTTATCGAGAATCCGGATATTCTGGAAGGTTTTATGAAGCAAACACAGAGGATATTTTGCTTCATCAATCTGCGAAACAAGCATTCAGTTTGCTCTCAGCAAAGCAAATACCTGCCATGAAAAATCTTCAATTAGAATACCGGAAGTGCTCGAGTGCGAAAAAATCGCTATCAGCAGACTATAGGTCTATGAAGAGCATTATGAAACAATCTGTAATCATAAAAAACAACGTCGATCTTATTATGGGAGCCTCATGCCCAGAAGATAAAAAAATAGAGCGGGTTCTATAGAATATGAATAACCAATAAAATCGATAATATAGCCAACTAGCCAAATCGGGTGTCCAAGCAACTTGTTGATCTGGATAACAATCTAAAAGAACATAGACATGTTTCCATGTTCTGGATGTTTTGAGAAGACAGAATGAATGTCATTTTAGTTATCGGTAAAAGGAAACATATCAATCTATTTTAGGCTGTTTCTTCTAAATGAGTAAATATGAAGGAACATGTCTTTAGCTTAATAACCCAGTATTAGTCAAAGTAAAATAAATCTTCAAATTTCTTATCTAATGCAACACATAATATTAGAGCTAATTTAGCTGTTGGATTAAACTGTCCTGTCTCGATTGAGCTAATTGTTTGCCTTGAAACGCCAACTGTATTTGCCAATTCATCTTGTGTCATATTCTTTTCTGCTCGTGCTATTTTTAAACGATTTTTAAGTACAAGTTGTTCTGTTTGATCTTTCATTTAGTACACTCCATACTGGCTTAGCAAAGCTGCTAAAGAGAGAAAAACAGCAATTGTACTTACAATTCCAGCAAATAAATAGCTTTTCTTATCTCTGATATTAAAATATTGATAAAAAGAGACTGCGGCTGTCTGTGTCATTAGTATCATCATAATATCACTAGCAGATTCGTTGTATATACTACGAAAAATAATAAGAAATAGCATAACTGCGGAAACACTCAACCAACCAATTTGAAATGCCTTAATTTTGATATGTTCTTCATGTTCATCGTTTTTTGCTTGCCGAGCTTTTTTTAAAATGTCTTTGTTATTCATTTAAATGCCTCCTAGGATTTATGCTTTAATTATATAATATGAATAACATCACATCAAGTTTTATTGTCATAATGCAAAGTTTTATTGTCGTTATTGCTGTTACTGTTTAACAATAGGTTTTCCAAAACAAAAAAATTACTTTCAATAACCAAAAATACTAAAGATATACTCTCTTTTTTCATCTATTCTATCTCTGTATTTGTCAACTGAAATTTGCTTCTTTCCAACTTTAGTTGATTTAAGTGTTATTCTCTATCTTTAATATCTTATTTTTTAATGTATTAAAATTACATCTTCCATATATTATTCTTTTTATTACCTTTATCTTATTTATTTTTCCTTCAGATAATCCATTATTATATTCATAAATAATAAAATTATTTACGGCTTCTATATCCCTTGTAATACCTGCTATAAAACTAGTTATCTCTCTAATATTAAGATCTTTAGATTTTTCTATCCATAACTTTAATTTGGTATTGTCTTTTCCAAATAAGATTGTTTTATTACTTATTCCCAAAATATTCTCCTTGTGTAAATCCACACCCCATAATCGGTAAAGGGCATATCTGTATATAGTTCACTCTTCAAGCTCACGGACAAAGTTATAAATAATCCTAGCCTTCTGTACGATTTCGTCGTCTACAACTTGTTTTTTGCTCACTACAAATTTTGCAGATGATCCGATGGGCTAATCCATTCTCTGACGCTCGTCCAGTTCCTTTATAGGTAAAAACAAGATAAATTATCCATCAAATAAATTTCACATTACTTAACATTATATATGTTATTTTTACTTAAATCTGGCATTTTTATTCTAGCATCAATAGTAATTCCTGATGGAAGTCTTCAGGAAAGAAAGCAAGGAAGCATCAAAAACTTTTTGACATAAGATAAAGGATATCATACCGAAAAAAAGCTGACTATGAATTTTACTTTCAAGTCAGCTTTTTTATTCTATGTTAATTTTTTTTACTATGAGCGTTTTGCCTTATAGTAATGTCCAAGAGCATCTGTTGCTATTATTGCATCACATACCATTTTAGGAGTAACAGCAAATGGCATACAGCCCATTGTATCATTAGGACCACAAGCAAGTTCTGCAACCTTCATAATTTCATCTTTTTTTATTTCTTCAATACCTAGATCTTTAAGGCTTGTAGGTAGTCCCACGTCTAAACAGAAATTTATAACTTCTTCTAATTCTTGTGTGTCTGCATTTTCAAGAACCAACTGTGTCAATGTACCAAAAGCAACCTTTTCCCCATGATAGCAATCATGAGTTTCCTCTATTGCAGTAAAGCCATTATGAATTGCATGAGCAGCTGCTATACCACAACTTTCAAAGCCAATCCCTGAAAGATATGTATTTGCTTCAACAATATTCTCAAGTGCCTTTGTGCATACTCCTGCTTTTACTGCTGTTAATGCCTTAACTCCATCTGAAATAAGGGTATCATAGCATAGTTTGGCAATTGCCATAGATGTTACTGTATATTTTCCACCAATAAAATTTCCACTATCTGATTGTTTACAAGCACGAGCTTCAAAATAAGTAGCCAGTGCATCTCCCATACCTGCAACTAGTAATCGAGTAGGAGCCTTACTTATTATATCAGTATCAACTAAAACCATATTAGGATTTCTAGGTAAGAAAAGATATTCTTCAAATACCCCATCGTCTGTATATATAACTGATAAAGCACTACAAGGTGCATCTGTTCCAGCTATTGTAGGCACAATTACAACAGGAGTTTCTGCATAATAGGCAAGCGCTTTTGCTGTATCATGTATTTTTCCACCGCCAATTCCCACAATTACATCACAACCCGACTCCCTATAAGCTTTAAGTAAACGGTTAATTTCGTTACGGGAACTTTCTCCATTAAAGATTTCATATACAATCTTTGTATCAAATTCCTTGGCTCCCTCTGCAATAGGTGTTTCAACACGTCCTTTACCTGATGCACTTACTAGGATAAAGGGTGCATTTCCCATGCTTTGCAAATGTTTACATAGATCTTTGAGAACACCACTACCTTGAACATAACGCTCTGGACTTCCTATAATATTAGCCATTTAAACTACCTCCTATTTTATCGTCTATAATTGTGTTTTTTTTAACATTGTTAACTACATTATATCCCAGTAGAAAATTTTGTCAAGATAGATAAAGGGAGCATAATCTATCAGAGTGATTGATTTATGATAATGTCCTAATATACCATTTATGATTATGTCCCAAAATCAAAAAACAATATATAATATACTCCATGACATAAAATGGGGTGACAAAATGAGAAAGGTAAGATTAAATATGACAGAACAAGAGAAATATGAAACGATTAAAAAACTAGTTGAAACTAATGGTAATAAAAAAAGAGCAGCAATGAAATTAGGCTGTTCAGAAAGACACATTAATCGAATGATTAAAGGATATAAAGATAATGGCAAGGAGTTTTTTGTTCATGGTAACAGAGGAAGAAAACCTAAGCATGCTCTTGATGGAAGTATAAAAAGTACAATATTGGACTTATATAATACTAAATATTATGATGCTAATTTTGAACATTACTCTGAACTTCTTGGTAAGTATGAAGGTATAAAGGCCTCTCCAAGTACCGTTAGATCGATTCTTATGGCTGATAATATTCTTTCGCCTATGGCATATCGTTCTACGAAGAAAAGAATGAAAAAGTTCTTGGAAGAACAGAAGAAAAATACAACTTCTAAGAAAGATATTATTAAAATTGAGAGTAAGATTCTAGAAATTGAAGATGTTCATCCTAGAAGACCTAGATGTGCTTACTTTGGTGAAATGTATTAAGCCAAATACTTAAAGGATATGGTATCCCATATATGTTCTTCACTGACAGACGTACTGTTTTTGAGTATAAACAGAAAAAATCCCCTTCCGTATGCTTGCGTTAAATTCATAGTCTCTCTTAAAGTACGCACCTTATTTTTCAAAACAAGCCCTCCTCTCATGTCATGTTAACCTTACATAATTATATATAATAAAAACCCGCGTGTCAAGTAAACCTTACATCCAATAAAAAATATCCGAATAAAAAATACCGCCAACCAAGAGAATGCATCTCCTGATTGACGGTCTCCGTCAATTTCATGTTCATACATATATTTCAGTACCTGATTTGAATTCAATTGTCAGCTTATCATCAAACACCGTAACCTTCTCAATAAGCCGCCTTACCAACTGCTCATCATATTCCTCCAACTCGCAGGATTGTTCATTCAAGAAATCAATCATTTCAGCGATTCGTTGCCTTTTTCCTTCACGCTCTGCATTTTCAACTAGTGCATTTTGTTTCATTTCTCGAAGGCGGTAAATTTCATCAGCAACATCTTCATAGTCATTCTTGGATTTTGCTTGTATAAGAAGCTGTTGTTGTAATTCTTCCAATTTACTATCAATATCATCGGTGGCATTATCATTTTCTTCATTAAGTATAGTAGCTATATTTTTCTGCAAGGTTGAGAGGAAGGGTTCTTTGTTAGCCAAAAGTTCGTTAATAGCCTTGACCACTGCTGTCTGTAATGTTTTCTCGTTTATGGTAGGGGCCGTACATTCAGAGCCTTTTTCCTCTAAACGACTGACACATCTCCAAACAATAGACTTGTAACCTCGGTTATTCCAATGTACTCGTCGGTAAATATCACCGCACTGTTCATTGTCCCTATTATGTAGACATTGTCTGGTACTCCAAAGCTTTGACCAGAATAGGGCAAGATGGCCCGAAGCTGCTCTTTTGCATTTATCCGTTTTGATGGCTCAATAAGCGTTATCAACTCTCCGAATATCTTCGAAATATTTCCTCTGTTAATCTCATCGATTATAAAAACGCGATTCGGGATCTTTACATTCTGGTTGAACAGTGTTGGTTTTAACCTTCTGAGTATTTGCAATGCATCAGAAACTGTTACTGATAACTTGTAAACTGTTGAAAGCGTCATGGTCTTCCCTGCATTAAGATCAACAATATCTTCATTGATATCTTTAACAAGCCACTTAACCTTTCGTAGCCTTTTGTAATGTTGATATTCATCGTGCCATTCCGGTTCACCCGTAACCACACCAATAGCATCTATTGTCTTACTCGAATAACAAGACATTATAATATCACCAATTTGCATTCTATTATAAAAGGCGTTTAGAACAGTACTGCCATCATCTTTACTATAATCAGTCGCATCTGTAATAGATTCACCATAGTTATCCCAACCAATACGAATGTGACCGTTCGCTAAGCACTCCGTTCGAGTAGGATTATCACCAGTGCCCTCTAATGAAACCTTCCATACAGTTGGACTCTTACCAATTCCTAAATCTACATTTTTCCCGCTTCCAATGGGTGTACCTGCCTTATCACACAAAGATTTAAAAACTCCATCATGTACTTCATATTCGATCTCCGGAGTCGATTCAGTGTTTTCCTCTGAAAAAACTACTGGACGTATCCCTTCAATAAATTCTTCGTAACTAAAAGATTGATGAAATGTGGTAAAGGCAATTAATCCGTCATCTTTGTATTTTAAGTAGCGGCTAAACACCGCAGCATAGTCCTCATTTCTAATCTCAGAAATTAATTTTTCTTCTACGATGGCAACAGCATGTTGAATGGAACTATACGTTTTCCCAGTTCCAGGCGTTCCATATAGAATTAAATTTTTAGCTGCGTTGTTATGGATCGTTTTTCCATGGTCTTACGATTGTACCATCGAGTAAATTTCAAATTGATATACTTCTCTATTTTCCATAGCCAAGGCCTGGAAAATCGTCTGGCATAATAATTTCTCATGCCGATGATCTTGGGATTAAGCAGTTGAACCATGTCAGGCACGCTTAGCAACAATCTGCTTGGACTCGCAAAGACCTCTTTGATGTCGGCTCTCATTTTCTTCATTGCCTTCTTTGTTGGCACTTGCTGCAATGTCCAATACCATTTCCAGTCTTTGTTTTTGAATCGCTGAAATCTATTGTTGAAGCCAAGAAAATCAAAACTGTGTTTTCCAAAATACATATCTACCAGTCTCGTTTTCTCGGGATGCAGTGTCAATTCCAGTTTTTTCATAATCCATTCCACTGCCCTCAAAGCTTCTTCTGCCTGCGCTTTGCGCTTACTCAATATCACAAAGTAAGTAGACCTAAGGAACCTCCCCTTAAGTCTCTCTCAGAACCGTACGTGAACCTCTCAGCTCATACGGCTCCCATTATCCAGCCGATGGCAATATCCCTAACTTCCAGTGTGCAAACAGATTCTTATCACGCTTTGCTATTGTGCTAAGCCAATGCTCAGCACGACGTCTTGCTTTCCGCTTCTTGTATTTCCTACGAACCCAGTTAACAAGACATCCATTGATATACCTTAATACATCATATATCTCTGATTTGTAAAAATGCGTGTAATAATTAATCCAACCCTGTATCTTTCTATTAAACATATTTGCTATATCCCATAAATCTTTGTCAGGCTTAAGTTGTAATTTCCAACTTTGGACTTCATTCCGTATAGATTTCTTTGCTTTCTCGCCAATAGCTGGAAGAAAGTTTGTAAAGAATTTTCCATACTTGTTCTTTGCATGTCTTGGTCTGAACGTATATCCTAGAAAGTCAAAAGAGGTATGCTCATGATTTCCTTTTCGGTCTTCATCTTTGCAATACACAATTCTTGTCTTGTCTGAATTTAATTCTAGTCCAAACATTAGAAATCGTTCTTCTAATCTTCGTTGAAGGTATTTTGCCTGTTTTAGGGATACGCAATGTGCTATTCCATCATCTGCATATCTTGCCCAAGGTATTGTAGGAAACTCTTTTGTCATAAAATCATCATATACATAGTGCAGGAATAGATTTGAGAGTACCGGACTGATTACTCCACCCTGCGGTGTTCCAGCAGTTCTTGCTACGATTGTTCCGTCCTCCATTTGAAATGGTGCAACTAACCACCGTTTGATATACATAATTACCCATGCTTCTTCAGTGTGTCGCTTAACCATTTCTATTAAGTAATCATGCCTTATGTTATCAAAAAGACCTTTAATATCAAATTCGAATACCCAGTCCTTTCTCCAACATCGCTCTCTTGTAACTCCCAGTGCTTGTATCGCTGATTTGTTCGGTCTATATCCATAAGAATGCTCATAAAATATAGGCTCCACACAAGGCTCAAAATACATTTTAACTACCATTTGTGCAATCCTATCTTCTACTGTTGGTATTCCTAAGATTCGAGTTCCACCACTTTTCTTGGGTATTGCTACTGCTCTTACAGGTTTGGGGAAGTAACTTCCTGATGACATTCTATTCCAGATTTTGTATAGATTATTGTTTAAATTCTCCTCAAAATCTTCAATTGATTGTTCATCAACTCCATATGTTCCCTTGTTTGCTTTTACCTTTTCATAGGCTTCCTTTACTTTCCATTTTGAAATATTGTATGGCTTTGTTTCTTGCATAAGCTCCTCCTCCTTTCAAAGTTGACTTATTCTTGAAACTGAATAACTCGGGTTCTTCGCTCCATTCCCATTACAGGAACTTCTTCACTACTACAACCCAATCTGCCCCCATGACTGCATCGGTACTCTTATCTTACGGTTCTTCCGCTTGATATACTCCCTTAACATCAGCCCGTGGGTTCCCACGTTCCGTATAGACGCCTGTATTAAGTTCATGCCACCTTTATGCCGCCCACCATCTAGGCAGTAAACAGGTTTCCCCTAGACTTATCCCAGGTCAACGACCACCCCCTGGTTTTGATGAAATCTCTACGCTTTCGACACTTTCGTAAGTGGTTCACTTGCTCGTTCATCTCCTTAATACGCACTTGACAGTTTAGATACTGCCTTTTTCCTTAACGCTCAATACCATGGCTTTTGACCACAGCACCTTAAGGTAGTTTGAAACCTCCACCTGTATGGCGGTTTCGATGGGCCCACCATCATCATCTATACAGCATAGCTGTCTTCAAGTAGCTACGCTACTTGGACACGCCTTCGTGGCGCACAGTCATCTGCGTATCGTACCAGCTCGCCCAGGTGCCCGAAGTGCCTGTTCCAATATACATCGAAATAATTTAGATATATATTGGACAATAGCGGTGATATTACACCACCTTGTGGTGCTCCAACTGTGCTTTTACTGTATTGACCTGATTCCAACACACCTGCCTTCAACCAGCCCTTTATCAGCTTAATCACTTTGCGGTCAGTTATTCTTTGGTCTAATAACAACAGCAGTTTATCATGGTTTATGTTGCCGAAATAGTCTTTTATATCAGCATCTATTACCCACAGTGCATCGCCTTTGTCCGCAACCTCGAATATTCTGTCCATTGCCTGCTTCGCACTTCGCTTTGGACGGAATCCATACGAGCACGGTTGAAAATCCGCCTCAAATACCGGCTCAATTACTAACTTCGCCGCCATTTGCACGATTCTGTCCTTGATTGTAGGGATTCCTAATGGTCTTTTTCTGCCATCTGCTTTTGGAATATAGGTTCGTCTGACAGGCTTGCACCGATATTTCTCCATCCGCAATTCCTCTGCTATATCACACAACAACTTATTTTCGCCGTATGCTTTCACATCTTCTATGCTGACTTTATCAATGCCGCCTGCTCCACCGTTCGCTTTTACTCGTTTCCATGCTTCATTCAAAATATCCTTCCGGTATATCTTGTCATACATTGCATAGAACTTTTTCTTTCGGTCAGCTTTGGCTGTAAGGTATAGTCTGTTTTGGAAGTTTCGCACCTTTTCATGGGTGTTAATAGCATCATCTGCAATCACCGGCACCTACCTCCTTTGCAGACATGAATAAAGTCGTGCCCCTTTCCTATGAGCAGTTTTGTTGTCTGCACAATCATTGGTACTATGGGCACTTCTGACTGCCTCTTTGCAGGACCGCAATTTCACTTTCGCTTATATGTGTCCTCTTTACTGTTTTCTGTGCAAAGTAGGCTCTCTCCAGTTCCGACAAATACTTTCCTGACGTGTCGTTACCTCTACACCGCAGGGTTCTTAGGTACTGCATTAGGGTTCTTCATACCGTCTTCTGTCTTCGCCGTTGATGTCTCGGCTCGACTCCCTGTTGTTCCCTTTCGGGAATGTCAATAACGGTGCGGCAGTATTCACTTAATGTTACGACCCGTCAGTTTGCCTGTTCCTTTCGGAACATTCCGTAACGCTTCAACGCATAGATTACTCCATACGCTGGTTACTGACTAAGTGGCTGCCCTATCTTTACCAATACAGGACTTTCACCTGTTAGCATTTGCCAGCTTTGCTGGACGCACACATCAATACTACCGTCTCGACGTGGCTCGATTGCTCCAGATTGATGTCAGATTTTTGTGTTCGTTCGCGGGAATTTATCAAAGCGTGTTTTTCCCTTAAAACACGCCGATTTTTACCCTTGTGCGTTCTCGGAAACAGGTCAAAGACCTTGCTCCTACCTATAATATGCAAACGCACAGATTTGCCGACCGCTTCAAGACTTCGCTCTGAGGGAACCAGTCCGAAATCCCATCGCCTCAACTTTAGAATCCCTATACATCAGGCTTTTCTCCAAATTCAAATCTTGCCTTGCCTGCTGCAACAGCTGCAACCGCAACTTCCACTTCCGTCTTATCAGGAACAACCCATAAGCCCTTTACAAATCGGGAATAGTACTCGTCATCTATAAGTTCCTTGGGAGCTTGAATGCGATAATTGTCAGGATACTTTTCAGAGGGCCACTCCCAGACGTACTCCAGTATTCCAAAAAAATCTCCGAAGCGTATGGCGCATAAATTCGGCGACCCAATAAGGACTGAGTACTTTATATTCTCATTATCAAGCCTACGGCAGAATTCTTCGCACTTTTTTATTTCGTTCAGACTCAACGGCTTGCCCTTGATTTCGAACCACCTATTCAAGCTTGGAATATAAAAGTCCGGAAGATATCTGGTTCCATCCATTTCAAATCCTTCAATTTCATATTCATAAGTTAGACCGACTGCATTGAAAAAGACTGCCCAACGAGCTTCAAGTCGACTGCGAAATCGATGTCCGTCATATTCTGTTTCAATTGCTTTAATATCATTACTCACGAACGAATAAGCCTCCTTCTTCAAATGCAACATAATTACCATCATTCATTTCCTGTAAGAACTCTCAAAACAGGGTTGCCGCCTATACTGGATTATGGTGTTCCGGGTAAGTAATGATCCAATTGTGGTTCCTCCCGTCATGCACCAGACAAATCAATTTTATCCGTATTAATAACTAATAGCAGCTCAATTGACCCTTCCATGAATAATTATACTGGTTTGTCTTTAATTATCTTCGTTAGGCTTTTTCAAAAATCCAATTCAACCTTTGCTCGACTTACTGATGAAAATTGGTTTGTTGAGCAAGCCCTAAATACTGTGTTATCTGACAAAGTGCCAGCGTTGCCACCAAGTATTTCCCTTTTAAAATCATTTGTGTCAGATGTTTCAAGTATTTTAATCGTGCAAAAACAAAGTCACATTAACTGTATCTCCGCCGCTTTTACCGATTGCCTCTCTAATCTTTCTATTGATCGAGATTATCTTGTCTTCATTTTTCCTTGGAGCCAAATTAATGCTTTTTACTTCATAACCGTCAATTGTCCCGGATACCTTTAGAAAACCCCATTTCCCCTCAATATCTGCAGTCCCTGGAATTCTAAGGTGGTATGTCCACGCTCCAAATCCTCTCTTATATTCCAATTTGAGTTCTTGATTATCAACAATCTTTATCATTATGAGTTCAGCTCCTTTCTTTAAAATTTTTCAAATAGATATATAATTTTACTAAAAGCCACGAAATTGTTACTTGATGAATGATTCATTCAACTTGTAGTAATGGGTCTGGGATTCTCCCAGGATAAAAAATCAAATGTGATTTTGGCAAGTGTATAAACACTTGCATTGCTTGCCATTATTCTTTAACTAATTTCCCTTCATTATCGAATTTGTTATTCCTTCAACTGTTGCAGAAATAAGGGCATTTGCAACCGACTTAATTGTATCTACAACCAATGGTAACCCTTTTTTGGTAATTGTTTCTTTGACTTTCTTCCACTGAGAATCGTCCCTTATTTTTTCCAGGAAATCATTCCCATCCCATGTTAGAGAACCGACACCAAACACATAAATTTCGTTGTCAGCATATTGTGCTTTATAGTCCGAAATCAGACCTGCTTCATATAGAATTTTACAGTGATAAGCAACCATCTCGGTATCATATCCATCAATAGCCAAATCGTATATGGCTGTTGAGCGATATTTATCTTCAATTTCCAGTAATATCAGGCGAACAAGGTCCATATCTCGTTTCATTTTAGCCTCCCACATGCTTAATTGTAATCAAGTTCAAAATTATGGGTGTCTACCACTCAATCAATAATATTTATGATCTTCATCGGGATCCAGAACAAATATGCTTGCTTCCCAATCTTATGTTTCAGGCATTTTGGTCTTGTACTTAATCGTATATGGGTTATATAAATTATTTAGATACTATCCGTCCACATCTCACACTGCCCGATAACTGTGGCGATTGCGTCTTCAAGACCTTCAGGCGGATATTTATACTTCTTCAAAAGTTTCTTGACCATACGCCTCATACCTGCACGGGCAGACTCTTTCTTCTGCCAGTCTATGGTACGGTTTTTGCGGAGCATTTCTGTGAGTTCGTGGGTAAGTTCAACGAGGTCCTTGTTCTCATAGAAATCCTTGACTGCTTCCGGTCGGGTTAGCGCATCATAGAACGCCAATTCCTCTGCGCTCAAACCCATTGCGTCGCCCTCTGCATGAGCATTTGCCATTTCTTTTGCCATCTTCATTAGCTCAGCAATTACTTCTTCGTTAGAAAGCATGCCGTTAAGGTATGCCTTCATTGCTCGAGAGAGCATCTCGGAGAACTTTTCGGATTTTACAAGATTCGTTCTGCGGTATAGCGAGACTTGCTCTGCAAGCAATTTTTTTAGAATTTCAACGGCTAAGTTGCGTTCCTTCATCTTTGCGATTTCATCAAGGAACTTAGGATCAAATAGAGAAAACCCTGTGTCAATATCCGAAAATAAGTTGATAACACCTTCACTTTGAATGCTCGCCTTTAGAAGTTCATTAATGCGGGTGTTAATTTCCTTCAGTGATAAAGGCTTACCTTCACCGGTCAACCTGGTCAGAAGAGTACGCACCGCCTCGAAGAATGCTGCCTCATAGCGTTGTTCTGGTTTCAGCAACGAACGACAAAGAGACAGCGCCTGACGTAGTAGCATTGCTTCTTTAATGAACGATTCACGTTGTTTTTCTTTATCCACTCCCGAAATAAAGTTCACTCCGCCGCTGATGGATTTAGCACGAGTAAGGTCGGTGGCCTTTTCATCCATAAAGCTGGACAAGTCGAATCCAAAAAACAGATCGCGGCAAACCTCCAGTTTTTCTACGAATTTTGGCAAAGCAGTCTTAGCAATGTCCGTATCGCCGTAGTTACTCTTGTCACGGTTGGTGTAGTCATTCATTGCTTGTTTCAGTGCTGAGGCTATTCCTACATAATCGACTACCAACCCTCCTTCTTTATCCTTATAAACCCGATTAACTCGAGCTATGGCCTGCATCAAATTATGTCCTGCCATAGGCTTATAGACATACATGGTTGCAAGAGAAGGGACATCAAAGCCCGTTAGCCACATGTCTACGACAATAGCGATTTTCATTGGATCATTGTCATCTTTGAATTTCTTGGCCAAATCATCACGGCGACGTTTATTACCAATGATACTGCGCCACTCTTCTGGATCTTTGTTGCTATCGGTCATGACGACGCCAACTTTTTCTGTCCATTCTGGGCGCAACTGGAGTATTTTATCGTAAATTTTCATCCCGATGGCGCGAGAGTATGCAACAATCATGGCCTTGCCTGTCAGTTCGTATTGGCGGTTTTCTTCATAGTGTTTGATAATGTCTACGCAAAGAGCTGTTATCGTCTGGTCCGCACCGAGAATGCTTTCCATCTGGCCTAGTTCTTTCTTGCTCTTTTCTACAAGGTAAGGCTCTGCGCTTTCCGCTACAAGATCGTATTCAGCGTCGATACGGTGCAAGACATCCTCATCTAGCTTAAGGTGGATCACGCGGCTTTCGTAATACACAGGACGTGTTGCGCCGTCTTCTACAGCTTGGGTCATATCATAAATGTCTATATAGTTTCCAAAAACCTCAATGGTGGAGCGATCTTTCGAGGAAATTGGTGTTCCTGTAAATCCAATGTATGTAGCATTAGGTAGGCTTTCACGTATGATAAGGCCAAAGGACTTTTGAATCCGCCCGGTCTGACTGTCAACCCTTTCGTCGATAAACTGACTGCGATGCGCTTCGTCCGCTATGACGATTACATTACGTCGGTCAGATAAAAACTCGGAGCTTTCCTCAAATTTCTGTGCGGTCGTAAAGATAATGCCGTTTGCCTGCCGTCCAGCAAGCAATTCTTTCAAATGGGTTCTGCTTTCAGCCTGTTGAGGTGTTTGACGGAGAAAACCCGCACATTTTGCGAATTGGCCAAAAAGCTGATCGTCAAGATCGTTTCGATCTGTTAATACAACGATCGTGGGAGAGTTTAGCACTTCTTGTAATAGATGGGCATAGAAAACCATGGATAGCGATTTGCCACTGCCCTGTGTATGCCAAAACACACCGCCCTTTCCGTCCGTCTCAGTAGCTTTGATGGCAGAGGCGGCTGCTTTTCGTACAGCGAAATATTGATGGTACGCGCCAAGAATTTTAGCATCCCCGGAAAAGCAAATAAAATTCTTGATTATATCAAGCAGTCGCTCCTTTTCAAATATTCCCTCAAGGAATGTATCAAATTGAGCATACTGTGTATTTTCATAGCTACCGTCTTTTGTTTTCCATTCCATAAAGCGGTCTTCACCTGCCGTGATAGTTCCTGCTTTAGAGATGGCAAGATCACTCATCACTAGAAAGGCGTTGTATATAAACAACGATGGTATCTCATGCATATAGTTACGAAGTTGCAAGAATGCTTCACTCGCATCCGTTTCCTCACGACTGGGCGACTTGAGCTCAAGCACTACAACAGGGAGACCATTAAGGAATACGATAACGTCAGGGCGCTTTTCGCTATTCTCAATTATGGTCCATTGATTGGCAACGGTAAAAGTGTTCCGTTCAACATTTTTAAAGTCGACTAGATAAACGAGAGAAGATCGCTGTTCACCACTATCAAAGTAACTTACCGAGACCCCATTTTGGAGATAATCCATGAATTGGATGTTCTTCTGCAATACCGTGCCACCCTCAAAATTGCGCAACTTATATACAGCCTCGTAAAGTGCGACTTCTGGTAGCTGGGGATTTACCCGATGCAACGCAGCAAGCAACTCCTCTTTGTGTAGCGGGTCCGTATAATCACGGGCAAAATCAGGTGCGTAAATATGGCTGTACCGCAAGGTGTCGCGAAACACCTCTAAAACAGCATTTTCGTAATTTGCTTCGGTATATGGCATGCGGCTAACCTCCTTTATACTGAATAGCTTCCGTTACAAAATATCTGCGAAATATCCTTCTTCGGTCTTGGAAAACATAACTTTAGACGGAAATAAGTTCTCACCCGAATTTGCAAATCCCACCAAAGTCATAACCCATTCAGATAATTCCGTTGGAATTCGATAGCACTTTGCTTCAGTCTCTTCTGTTACAGTAATCATTGGAATCATCTCTTTGCTAAAGCCTACCGACAAAACATTGCATACTCGTTGGCCGCTTTTAATGACAAGCACTGGTTGCCTGCACGTATCGAAATAAACCTTTGCACCACGTTGGTTATAGAAATAGTCTTTTGTGGTGTCGCCCACAGGGTCAATTGGAAGCTTATTCCGCATACGATCAAAATAGTCAGCCAGGCTTTCGCAAGTATAAGCGTTAAAGTATTCGCCTTGCATTTCAAGATTTTTCTTTATCTCTTCAGCTGAATCGAAATGATTCATAAACCTCAAGAGAGCAATAAACACAATAAAGTCGTCTGAATAGGTTCCTGCATACGACTTATACCAAGCCTTATTCAATTCGACTGCAACTTGATACATCTTTTTGTAAAGGGCAAGCTGTCGTTCGTTTAACACGAACCAGCTTTTATCAAGAATCTTCTTGTTTACCTGCTCTTCTGGCGAGGTATAGCGCAGCGTACTACGTAGCGCCTTAAGCAATTTGGAAATGACCCCTGCTAACAAATCTGCCATGCGAATCCCGCAGGAGGTCAACGAATCGGCTTCGGTTACCGGAAATAAGCCCACACGTTCCGCTGCTTTAACCGTATTCCCCTTTTCACCTTCCTTGTCAATGGTTAGCGAATAGGTATGAATAGCTTTTTCAGCCAGATATTTTTTGAAGCCTACGAAAGAGATGTCGTAATTCCAGTCGATTGTTCTAATCGTAGATATTTCATCTAAAATCATAAGAATTTGGCTAAATTGCTCAATTTCCATTTGCTTCAGCGTTTCATTTGCCTTATCCTTTTCTATCTGAGCTGAAAAGAAGCTCTTCAACAAAGCGATCAGTTCGCCCGTGTTCTCATATAGCCCCGCCATAATGTCGCTTGGCTGATACAAGACTAATGCCTTCGTGATTGAATATTTCATCGCGTCCATGTCCACGAAAAAGGTATTTTCGTAATCTTCAAATAGCTGACGGATGATATATTCAATTTTACTTATGACTGCATAGTAGACAAAGATTCTTTCATCGAACAAACCCAAGAAGTCTTCCAGCAAAGAAAGATTGTCCTTGTTCAACGATGCAAAACCACTTTTCAGTTGGCTCTGCTTGATAGTGGTACTTTTCAATTCGCCATCGGATTGCCTGTGCTGATACTTTTCTTCAAATGCGCTATACCTTTCATACAAACTGGCTTGATTCTCAGAGAGCCAGCCAACGATAACCGCGATAAAACAGTCGGAGTAATTCTCCGCAATTATTGTTTTGTGGTTAATCTTCCTGCTATGCTCGGATTCGTCATAGTAGAAATTGAATTTGCCCATCGGCGGCCTCCTTTCACAGTTTGGTAAATCATCATTTAGTGCAGATGGCACAGGCCATTTTCACAGAATCATGTAGCGAGGGCGAAACTGCAGTTTTATCGGATATTTTGACAGTGTGTTATGGTAAGGACCACAAGCGTTTAGGTGACGGCGTGATTCCGTGTTACGGCTCTGGTGGCATCATGCGCTATGTGGACAAACCACTCTATACTGGCGAATCGGTATTGATACCACGGAAAGGGTCTTTGAATAATGTCATGTATGTGGACGAGGCATTTTGGACGGTAGACACGATGTTCTATACACAGATGACTCATCCAAATGTTGCCAAGTTCGCATACTTTATCATGCGGGCCATCGATTTGGCTGGAATGAATGTCGGCTCGGCTGTTCCCAGTATGACAACCACCGTTTTGAACTCTTTGGAGATTGTTTTGCCGAGCGATGACAAACTCGCAAATTTCGAGGAAAATGTGACCCCGATGTTTTTAAAGATGCAAGCCAATAATGAGGAATCCGCTCGCCTTGCCGAGTTACGTGATACCCTCTTACCACGCCTGATGTCTGGCGAGCTATCCGTTTCCGACCTCGTCGACGCTAAATGATGATTTATCTTTGTATTGTTGGCAATTTTGTCGTCAAGAGCTTTAAGAGTTCGCCCAATCTCAACCTGTTCTGGGAGTGATGGCAAAAGCAGCTCTATACTCTCAATGTCGGAAGGTTTAATGGATGGATAAGCCGAAACACTCTGTTCGCCTATGGCGTGTAAGCCATCTACGATGTCATCTTGTGTCAAGTAATAATATAGATAATCAGCATCAGCCTTTGCCTTGTCTACCCTTATGACCGCAAAACCTGTGGAAACAAGCATGTTCGGCACCACATCCTTAACAATGCCGTAATGCCTTTGGTTAGGACGTACCGTCGAATATAGGATATCATCTACGACGACTTTACGTCGTGCCCTGCTCGGCAGGGTGTCCCTCCCTATTACAAGGTGCTGAATCTCACTGACACTATTTTCCGTAATGCTCCCCGTGTCCAGATAATTAACATATGACCACTTCTCTGACACAGAGTAGGTATTGGGGTTTGTTTTGCATATATCACTTATTCGTGTGGTCTTCCAGTCTTGAGACATTACCATTTTCCTCCTAACCAATAAACTTTCTATGTGAATTCTTTACATTTGACTGATTAACCATCGCATAATGCATCGTCGTGTCTATCTTCACATGACCAAGTAACCGCTGTACTTGCTCAATGGGCATACCTTTGTCGATTGCCCGTGTTGCTAGCGTCCGACGGAACTTATGCGGATGAACCTTATTCAAATCAGCCCGCTTGCCTATTTTCCTGAGCCGTGTTTCCACCCCGCCGATAAGCAACCGCTCACGGGGCTGGTTCAAGGAAACGAACAAAGCAGGGTTATTGTCATCTCTGCTTTCTAAATAATTTAGCAGGTGAATTTTAGTTCGGGCATCGAAGTAGACCATTCGTTCGCTGCCTCCTTTGCCTAATACAACACATTCCCGCTCATGGAAATTCATGTCCCCTCGGTTTAGGTTCACCAATTCACCTACACGCATTCCTGTCGATGCGAGGAGATCAACTATTGCAAGATCACGAATTTGATCGCAAGCGTCACGGAGTAGTTCCAAGCTTTCATCACTGATGGTTTCTTTTATCGGTTTGTCAGTCTTTATTTTATGAATTCGGCGCACAGGGCTTTTTAGTATGTAGTCCTCATCTTCAAGCCAACCAAAAAAACTACTAAAAATACGCCTCATATTGTCAATCGTCACTTTGGAAGATCCGCGATCTTTTTGATAGTCAGCCAAATACCCGCGAAGGTCGTCTGTACTGATTTCACGAAAATGCTTACCTATGCTATTGAGCATTTGTCGGACAGTGAAGGTGTAATATTTCAGCGATTTGTCACTACAGCCTTCTATTCGTTTTGCGGCAATAAACACGTCCAACATTCCTCCGTTATCAGTAGCATCTGTCGGTTCTAGAGCCTCTTTTTCAGTTATATCGACTCCATCAAATGCGTATGTCAGCACCCGTCTGAGTTCCTCTAATTGCTCCATATTAAGCTTCGAAGCCATTCTTACTTGAATTTGTGTGATTAGTTTATCCTTCAAAATAATTCCTGCCTTTCATTTATATGGTATGTTGCTGGCAGGAGGAGAGGTAAATCATCATTTAGTGTCGACGAGATCGGCAACGGACAGCTCGCCGGACATCAGCCGAGGTAAAAGCGAATCGCGGGCGGCTTTAAGATTACAGCTTTCCGCATAATTCGCTTCGATGGTAGCGTCCATCGGGTTAACCAGTTCCTCAAATTGACGAAGCACTTCGTCAGAAGGGATAAGCACAGGGAGGGTTGCCATATCGTTTTTATTAATAGAACCAAATACCGTGCCTTCACCGTTGAACATATCAAGTTGTTGCTTCAATGCAAACATCGTGTAGAGGATAAACGACTGACAGCTATTGTTACTTTGGATACCCGCCAAGCCACGGCCAAGGCAACAGGATTCATAGGCAACGTTCACATCTCCGACAGGGGCGCGGACGCTCATAAGCACATCACCTTTTGCCGCCATTCGCTTGGGTTGCGTTGTGAACAGGCGGCGAGTTGGAAAGCGAGAGCCAAACTCGGCGCGACCCTGATAAAAGACAGTCCCTATGCCATCTTCGTTGTAACTCGAGCCATCTGGAGATTGCCCCATAGTGATGGTCGCTATCTCGCTGAGTGTTCCTTCACGCCAATCGTCGGGCATTACGTACCCGAACGGCTCGAAGTCAACGAACCACGACCTAAAAATGGCCTGCGCTATCTGCTCTAAATGATGATTTACCTCTCCTCCTGCCAGCAACATACCATATAAATGAAAGGCAGGAATTATTTTGAAGGATAAACTAATCACACAAATTCAAGTAAGAATGGCTTCGAAGCTTAATAT
>Ga0209616_1000125_pt1 | contig 23072 bp, 27 predicted proteins | sample FlocCalmetaG_FD_184153 | JGI IMG/M metagenome (GOLD analysis project Ga0209616, IMG submission 184153) | Freshwater bacterial and archeal communities from Indian Creek, Illinois, USA - Floc-Cal metaG (SPAdes) (version 2) | ecosystem: Environmental > Aquatic > Freshwater > Unclassified ...
AACTCGCCAAAATATACCAAGGCCGCCCTGTCGCGAACGCGGGCGGCTTCTTCGGGTGCGTTATATTGTCCAAGGTTGATGGACTTGCCACCGCACTCAATTAGGGCGCGACATTTACCGAAGCTTCTATGCCAGCTCACGCCTATAAAGCCCGACGTGTTATTGCGCTGCAACCCGCGATTGCGTTGGTTTTCTGCGGCGGATGCGTAGCGTAAATTGACTCGCCTATTATCCGACTTGTCGCGGTTGATATGGTCGCGAAACGCTCCAGGCTGTGGCGGCAGAAGGAGGTCGTGCAGAGACAGCTTCTTTCCCGCAACGGAAGTAACATAGTACCCGTGACCGTTATTCCACCAACGGTATTTGCTGATGAGGGCGTGATCTTTGCGGTCAATAGTGAAAAAATCCCCGTTCTCAAGATGACAAACCGCCGTATCGCCGATAAACGCATAACGCCCGAACGCGCAATTGCCGCACGTTGTAATGTGCCCGCTTACAAGCTCGCCGGTCATCACTGTTTTTTCTCTTCCGCAAGCACAGAGGCAAACCCACTGAGCGTCCGTTCTGGCGGTCGCCCTTTTTTTGGAAGGCGGCAGTTTTCGCAGTGCGGTAAGTTTCCCGAATCTCCGCTCAGCTAGGTCAAGACCCTGACCAATACGACAACCGCAGGTCTTTGTGTGTCCCGACCGTATATAACTGCCGGTTACGACAGTCTCTTGACCGCAGTCACACCGGCATCTCCACAATCTTTCCCTGCGCGAGTCTGCACCCGCATCACTAAGAACTGTGAGATGATTGAACCTCTGTCCTTTTATATCAATCAGCTTGCTCATGCGTGCCTCCTACATAAAATTGGGCAAAAGAAAAGAGCCTCCATGGAAGCCCTTTCCCTGTTTATATGTTGGCTTGCAGCTATTCTCTCTCATCCGCTTCACCGGTCAGGATAAAGCGGCTGTATTCGGCCCTGTGTTCCTCCAGATACAGCACAAGCTCGTAAAACCCGCATGCGTATGCCTCGTGCTGGACGCGGGTCACGTCAAACATGTTGGTGACGCCGCTCGCCCGGATGGAGAGGATTTGCTCTTTTATCTTATCATTCATGGGTGGTTTTCTCCGTTTCCGCCGACAGCTTTCTGACCGCGTCCTCGCCGTAGACAACGCCGAGGGTGGAGCCAGAGTCCCAGATACAAAACAGGGTGCCAGTGTCGTCGACAAAGTCCACAGTTCCTTGGTCGCCGGGTTTAAGTCTGGAATAGGGGTCGTTCATCCTGACCAGCTCCACGCGGGTGCCGTGGGGATACTCTTTGCGCAGCCGCGCCACTACCTCCTTGGCGGGAAACTTATTCATCCGCATCCACCTCCGCTTTGGGCCTAGCGCCCCCTTTGAACGCGCAGTTGCCGGAGAGATTTTGCAAAAGGATCTTCCGCGCCGCCTTGTACTCGTCGCCCACAAAGCCGAGGCGAAGGAGGAACACACGGAAGGCATACTTCTCGTTCTCCACTGGCTTTTCCCGGACCGTGACGCGTTTCTGCTCCTTAGCCGCAGCGCACAGCGCGCCGATAAAGCGAGAGTAGGCGGCGACTGTTGAGCCGTCAATGCCGAACTTAAACCAAGGGAATTTTAGCGTTGTTTTAGTCCGGACAAGGGGGAGGACTTCTGCTCCAATGGCTTTCTTGATCAGCGCCGCCTTGCCGGCGATGAGCCGTTCGAGGTTCTCTAGCGCCGCGTCGGTAAAACCCGCCAGCGGCATCTCGATAGTCAGCCTGTCGCAGTTGTCGTCGGGGTCGATTTCCGCGTCTAGCGCTGCAAAGCCCATCTCCCGCAGCCTGCCGAGCAGATTCCGCATAGCCGCCTCATCAGTGCGCTCATCCCAAGAGAGGGTGCCGTCTCTGCTGATGGTGACATTGTTGACCGCGTAAGCGAAGCTCGGCGCTCCCTTGTAGACCGGCTCCCAGCCGAGAGCTTCTGCTGTCGCCTTGACGAGCGCTTTGCGCGCTTCGCCGGTTACATTGAATTTAACATCCATTTTTCATAGACCTCCTTAGCTTCTGGGTGACTACATATATCACTCTGAAGCTGTGGAATAGCAAGTTCTTCATGCACAATTTGAGGAATTATTGTGCCTCGGACTGGGGCTGTTCCAAGTCGTTGAATGCTGCCTTCACGCCATCCCGGATAAGAAACACCTTCTCCGCGCCGCTGACCTGCTCAATGTACCTTTTGACGATTACGTCGCAGAACTTCTCGTCCAGTTCCACCATGTAACATGCTCTGTCCGTCTGCTCGCAGGCGATAAGGGTGGAGCCGCTCCCGCCGAAGGGGTCCAGCACGATACAGCCCGTCATGCTGGAGTTCAAGATTGGGTAAGCCATGAGCTGCACCGGCTTCATGGTAGGGTGGTCGGCGTTCTTACGGGGCTTGTCGAACTCCCAGATGGTCGACTGTTTACGGTCTGAGTACCAAACATGTTTGCCAGCTTTCTTCCAGCCAAAGAGGATGGGCTCGTGGCGCCATTGGTAGGGCGAACGACCGAGTACGAGCGACTGCTTTTTCCAAATGCAAGTGCCGGAGAGGTAGAAGCCTGAGTCGGCAAAGGCCTTGCGGAAATTCAAGCCCTCGGTGTCGGCATGAAAGACGTAAATGGAAGCATCCCTAGCCATCGCTTTTTCTGTGCAGGTAAAGGCGTCGAACAAAAACTTATAGAAATTACCGTCAGTCAAGTTGTCGTTCTTGATTTTGCCCGCCGCACCCTCGTAATTGACATTATATGGAGGGTCGGTCACCACTAGATTGGCCGCCTTGCCGTCCATGAGTAGAACAAATGTATCGGCGCGGGTAGAGTCACCGCAGACTAGGCGGTGCCTGCCAAGTAGCCAAACATCACCAACCTTCGTGATTGAAGGCTTTTTCAACTCGCCCTCGACATCAAAGTCGTCGTCCATAACATCATCCATGCTGCCAAGTAGCTTGTTCAGTTCCGCGTCTTCAAAGCCTAGGAGCGACACATCAAAGGCGGCGGCCTGTAAGTCGGCAATTTCCACCGCCAGCATCTCCGCGTCCCAGCCGGCACTTAAAGCGAGGCGGTTGTCGGTAATAATGTACGCCCGCTTCTGAGCTTCGCTCAGATGCTCCGCAAACACGCAGGGCACCTCTGTCATGCCTTCTTCTTTGGCGGCGAGGATACGCCCGTGGCCTGCGATGATGTTGTAGTGCCTGTCCACTATGATGGGATTGACAAAGCCAAATTCTCGCAGCGAGGAGCGCAGCTGCAGGACCTGCTCCTTGCTGTGCGTTCGGGCGTTTCTGGCGTACGGCACCAGCTTGTCGATAGGCACTTTCTCTAAACGCTCAGTTACATTCATTTGCTCCTACCTCCCCCTCCTGCGCGACAGCAAGGTCTCCATAATGTCATCTTGCGGATTGCCCACAAATGCCGTGGTGCAGTTTTGCTTCACGATATCGAAGATCTCATACCAGAGCAGGTTGGCCTGCTTCTGGAAGGACTGGCTCATGAGTACGAAAGGGCTGGCTATGGCGCCGCCCGTGGTCGGGTGCTTGCCTAGAAGACCATAGGTGCTGATGGCTTCCTCGCACTGGATGTAGCGCGTGAAGGCTTGTGCGTAGGCTTCAATCAGCCGTGGGTTGACGAACTTCTCGCACCCGCGCGCCTTGAGCCACTTCCATGTTTCAATGAACAGTAGGTCCGCGCCCAGCACCTTCCCGTCTCTTTGCCGTGCGCTGAGGTAGTCGCTGGGCGCGGGCATGTCCTCACCAAACACATCTGCTGCGTCGCCAAGTTCGCCAACGTCCGGTAGAGCCGCAGGCGGCAGTTCCGCGGCCTCCAAAATTCGCGCGGCCTTGCCGGCCGTGATTTTTTCCGCAAGGGGCTGCGGCTTGCCCCCCGCTCGGACGCGGCGGCCGCCTCGGTTCGTTCCGTCTTTTGCCACGGGGCTTCACCTCCTTGTCTGTTTAGGGGCTTCTACCATTTAATCCCTTGTTTGAACCGGTATTTTTTCGCACGCGAGCCCACGCCCGTTGCTCGGGCCGAGAGTCACAGAGATTTTGACCCCCCTACCCTAAGGTTCCCGTTGACACCTATAGACTACTATAGTACACTATAAGCACAATGAACGAAAGGAGATTGACGCCATGCCTAGAGTCTTCACTCCCATTGACTCTGTTTCTGTTGATGCTTCGGCTCCTCACGGACCAAACACCGAATACAAAATATCCATCGGATACGAGGGGTGGGGCGATCCGAACCCTGTTAAAGTGCTCAAGGTTCAAATGGTTTACGACGGGAAGGTTTCTGGCCGCAGGAGTCCGTCCTACCCGCTAAATGGTAACGGTGATCACGATTATCTTAGAGTAAGAAAGGCAACTGACGATTTGCTAAGAAAGCACGGACTCCCCGTATAGCTCTCGTAGAACCAGGTGACTGCTTTAAGTCCCCTGGTTCTTTCTTTCCCAGCGCCCGCCTTCACGTGCAGTAATCGCGGAGTGACAGCTGGGGCACAAGGCCATGAGATTCCCCACATCATTAGTGCCCCCTCTAGACAGTGGCGTGATGTGATGCACTTCCTCGGCGGGAGTGATCCGTCTGTGCTGATTGCACTGCTCACAAAGGGGATGTGCCGCGATGTAGCGGTCGCGTATGCGCTTCCACGTCCGGCCGTAGAGCTTGCGCGTAGCAGGGTCACGCTGGTATCTTTCATAGCGTTTTGCTTCTTGTTTGGCATGCTCCCCGCAGAATCTGCCGTCCGTGAGTTTCGGACAACCGGGATGGGAGCAGGCTCGCCTTGGTCTGTAGGGCATAAACTCGCCTCGTTTCGCAAATGTAAAAGCCCCCGCGGGGTAAACCCCGCGAAGGCTCTTGCTCTAGTTCTGGATACTACTACTATACCACGCCGCAATGCAATAATTCCCTCAGAATTCCCTCATGTTTAGCCGAACAACTTGCTGCGCAGATGGCTCAAGGCATACGAGCGCAGGCGCTCGACATGGCTTTCGCTGTACTGGAGTTGGCTCATCAGGCGGTAGGTTGCACCGGACTTCTGGTTGTCGGCCATGTAGAACTCCGAAAGAATGTGCTGCTCATCGTCCGTCAAACTAGACCACGCCGGGCCAAACCAGGTCATGTACTCCATCGCCTGGTTATACCGCTCCCGCAGGATGTCGAGCTTGTCAATTTGGCTCGTTATTTTATCTGCTCCGGCTTGAGGGTTTCTGGCGGACGGCATTCCGGACAGCTTAGGGACTCTGGGCGCGCTCATTTTCTCGTACAGGTCCTTAATTTCCTCGCTGGTGTTGTTAATAATGAACCGCATATTGTGGTAGTCGCGGAGAGCGGCAATAGTAGCAGCGTTCTTGTTGATGTATTTCAGTGCGATCATCTGCCATTCTCCCTTCCTAGACTCACCTTCACCGCTTCAATAAGGGCATTCTGTGTTTCATCTTTGCGCTTGAGCGCTTTCATGATCTGCTCGTCAACTGTCCCCTTAGCGATGATGTGGTGGATTACCACGGTGTCCCTTTGCCCTTGCCGCCAGAGTCGGGCGTTAGTCTGCTGGTAGAGCTCTAGGCTCCACGTCAGGCCAAACCATACTAAGGTGGCCCCTCCGCTTTGCAGGTTCAGCCCGTGCCCGGCTGACGCGGGGTGTATGACGGCGACTGGGATGTCCCCATTATTCCACGCCTTGATGGAATCAGGCGAATCAAGCTTTGTAGCGGAGAAGCGTTTTTGCATCCGCAGTAGGTCATGTCTGTACCAGTAGGCAATAAGGACAGGCTTGCCATTCGCGGCTTCAATCAAGTCCTCCAACGCGTCCAGCTTGCGGTCGTGTATGTGGTGGGTTTCGCCGTCGTCGCCGTAGACCGCGCCGTTAGCCATCTGACACAGTTTCCCCGACAGTGCGGCGGCGTTGGCCGCGGTAACATCGCCGCCCGATAGCTTGAGCACCAAGTCCTGCCGCAGCTCGTCATAACGCTCCCGCTCTTTGTCCGACAGCCGCACAGGGTGCTCGGCAGTCACCAGTTCCGGTATTTGTATATGATCGGTGGACTTCATGGAAATAGTGATGTCGGCAATTCTGCGGTAGATTTCCTCCTCGGTATTCGGCAGAGGCTTGTAACTAAAAACAACCTGACCGTTGCGCTTGTCGGGGACAAAGTAGTCAGCGCGAAACTTCCCGATGAACCGCCCCAGCCGCTGGCCCATGTCCAGCAGCCGGAACTCCGCCCATAGGTCCATGAGACCGTTGCTCGTCGGCGTACCCGTCAACCCAACGATGCGCTTTACCCTAGGGCGAACCTTCATCAGCGACCTGAAGCGCTTTGACTGGTGATTCTTAAAAGACGAGAGCTCGTCCACCACCACCATGTCGTAGTCAAAGGGAAGCCCGCTGCTCTCGATGAGCCATTGGACATTTTCACGGTTGATGATGTAAATGTCAGCTTTGGCTTTGAGCGCCGCTTGCCGCTCTGTTTCGCTCCCGATGGCCACTGAGCATTGCAGAAAATGCAGATGACTCCATTTTCGAATCTCATCAACCCATACAATCCCGACGCGGAGAGGACAAATAACGAGAACTTTGCGCACCTCAAAGCTGTCAAACAACAGATCCACGAGGGCCGTCAAGGTAATCACCGTCTTGCCAAGCCCCATGGACAGTAAGATGGCGCTAATTGTATTCGTTTTTATGAACTCAACGGCATATCTCTGATAACCGTGAAGATCAGTCCTTGCTAGCAAACCCTCCATCTTGCACCTCTCTTTCAAGGCCGCCTACCTCTTTCAGAATCTGCTGTATCTGCCTTTCATCGTCAAGGACATACACCTTAAATCCCAAAGCCCTGAGCATCTCATGCCTTTTGACCTGTAGTGGGCGGGATTGGCCTCCCTTTGTCTTGACCTCCACAAAGGCCATCTTCCCACCGGGGATAAGGACAAGACGGTCGGGCATGCCATCGCAACCGGGCGAGACAAATTTCACGGCCAAGCCCCCCATCGCTCTAACTGCTCGGACAAGTTTCTGCTCAATCTGTCTCTCGCGCATCAAATCCTCCTGTGCCGATGAGTGTGCCCAAGCACTTCAAACTCCTACGCGCGTGTACACGCTTACACATGCCCATTACTTCTCTAATACTTATACCTACAACCTTTAAGGGGTGATTTATTGGCACAATGGGAACAGACAAGGCAAGGGGCTTGGCAGGCAAAGGGTTTTCAGCTGTGCCCATGACTGGATTTATGGGCACAATGGGTACAATGGGCATGTGCCTACGCCTCCTCATCGGAACGAATAAACACCCGCTGCGGGCCGTAGAGCGGCAGATTCTTCTTGCCCGTTTTGTTCCCGGTGAATTTCGCCCAGCCGCCGATCTTGTTCAAAATGCCCTCAATCTCGTAGGAGTCGCCTTTTTTGACGGTTTCGCGATTCTTGCCGAAGCACTCACACCATACTTCCATTACGCAGACCTGCTGCCGGCGCTTGACTCCTACGCGAGCTTCCCCACCAAACTCGCTGCCGGAGAGGAAGTTACGCCTTTGGTAAAGGTCCATCTTGTCCCAGCCTTCCGGCAGAGGTGTGTCGAGGTACTCGGCCACCAGCCCCTCCCGATCGTCCCCCTCCATGGCCTCGCGCTGCTGGGTCACAGCTTCCTCCGCAAGGCTGCCCTTTAGGAATAGCTCCTCCCCCGCGTTATACCTCTCAATGGCCTCGGCCCAAACTTGGTCGACGTCTGTGAGCTCCCATGCTTGGTACCTGCCCTGCCCCATAACCCGCACCGGCCAGAAACGCCGGTTTCCCGTGATGTCGCGCAAGAAGCCACCGTCGCTGTTGGTGGTACCCACGATGATGCAGGAGCGCGGATGACTCTCCACGGCAACCCCGTAGGACTGCCGGTACTTATCGTCGACGCGAGTGATGAATGATTTCACCGTCTCCACGTCCAGCTTCTTGATACCCGCAAGCTCGCCTAGCTCCAGTATCCAGTAGCCCTGCAGCTTCTCCGGGGCGGTCTTGTCCTTCATGTCGGAGATGGAGAGCGAGTCGGAATACCACTGTCCGCCGAGACGCGCAAAGAGCATGGATTTGCCGATACCTTGCGCGCCATTTAGCACCAGGATGGAGTCAAACTTAAGACCAGCCTGGTATATGCGAGCCACCGCCGCCACGAGGGTCTTGCGGGTAACGGCCCGCACATAAGGGCTGTCTTCTGCGCCAAGGTAGTCGACTAGCAGGGTATCCAGTCGCTCAAGGCCATCCCAAGAGAGCCGACCGAGGTACTCCTTCACCGGATGGTAGAGGCGCTCCACAGATACAACCCCTAGCAAAGCGTCTTTGAACTTAGTGGGTGACCAGATACCGTAGGCGCGCTCGAAGTACAGCTTCGCGCAGGCCATGTCGGTATCGCCCCAGCCGGGTTTTACTTGCGGCCAAGGAAGCTCGCCGACGACATCGATCATGTTCTTGAACTGGTTAAACACGATAGTCTGCAGTTTGGGATCAAAGCGCAGAATGATGGAGATGTTGGTGAGCGTGTCTTTCACTGCACCTGTTTTATCTAGCTCAAGCCTGCTCTGCCAGTTGTCCTCATCCGCGAAGTCTGCGGTGGCCTGTGCCTGACGCTCCAGAGCGAGCTGGGCCTTAACCTGCTCATCTTTAACAGCAAAATCCGACATGGCCTTAAACGAAGCCTTTTCATCGAGGTCGTTATACTTATGCAGTCGCACTAGGTCAAAGGCGTTAAGCAGCTTGCCGCAGACCGGGTCGGTGGCATGGTGGCTGTAGGCAAACTTGTCGCCGTAGATGACCAAGCCGGCGGCGCTGTCGGCCGGGACATAGTCGTAGCGGCCGGCCATGGCGGAGGGCTCGTAGACGCCGGCGAGAAAGGCTTCGATAGCCGCCTCAATGGAGTAAGCCCGGCAGAAAGCACCCACCACACCGCCTTTGGCCAACGGGTCCTGTTGTTGTTTGAGCCTCCGCTCCAGCACCTCGGACTGCCGTTTGGATGTTGGCCACGTGGCCGTATCCCGCCAATCTGCGTATCTGGCAAGATAGACGTCAGGGTCTAGTAGGTCACCGTCCTTTTCGCGGAACACAAACTCACCGTCAGCGGAAGTGGACGGCCAGTACATCAGCCGCGAGGGCTCGTAGGTGGTGTCGTCGAACAGGTCGAGCCCTATTTCTTTGGCCACCATACGTCCCAGAGCGGGGTACTCGTCCTCACTGACCTCGCGCTCAAGCGGGATAACCAGCCGCAGGCGCGGAGCTTCGGGCGTACTTTTGTGGGTGGAGTAGGCGCAGCAGGCCCAGTCATAGAGGACCTCTAACTGCTCCCAGATGTCGGGGGTGGCATAGTCCATATCCAAGGTGAGCATAGAGCGGCAATGGACGTAGCCGTTACCCCGCTTCCCCTCTTTTAGTGCTCCGCCCACGAAGCCGCCAATATCCTTAATCTCGTCCTGCTGCGCTTTGCTCATCTTGCGATACTCGGACACAGTCTCCGTAGTGCGCTTTGTGGTGCGCACGGCATTCTTGAAATCTGCCCATGAGATGTCTTTGTTCTTCCACCTCTTATCCATACGGCTATTGCCGACTGCAATCTTCATCTCGCACCACCTCCTCGCACTTTTCGTTAAAGTACCTAATGGGCATTCCTCGTCGCTTGGCTTTGGCAATCTCGCGGGCCATTCCCTCCGAAATCCGGTCGCCAAATACCCACACCGCTTTGCATTTGCCAAGGAGAATGAGCGCTATAGAAAGCCCCAGCTCACGGCTTTCAGAGTCTGACTCGTCCATAAATTGCGGATAGTGAAGGTGCGGCGCGAGTGGGATACACCCCACACTAAGCGCAAAACGGCAGTAACCGCGGGCACGGCTGGTATTGTAGTCAATGTTGCCGGCATAGGGTGAGCAGATGTAGACCAGCGGTCGATACCTTCTCCCTGCAGCCTTTTCCAGAGCTACTACTCTGGCGAGTGCTTCTGCTGCGGTGGGGTCGGGATAGCCTTTGCTGTTACGCCATTCCATGGTCGCTCGCCTTGTGGCCCAGAAAGTAGTTAACGAAGTACTGCTGGCCCTTGCCCGTTACTTTTGTGGTCTTGGAGATGGTGACGTGACCGTCGGAGTGAGTAATGGCGGTTTCCTTGACCTTAAAGAGCCCCAGCTCCATAGCTTTCTGCGTCGGCGCATTGTAGTCGGTTCCCTTTCGCTTAATGAGGAAGCCGTCCTGGCGTAGTCTTTCAAATAAGCGGTTCTGCCCAATGTCGATGCCGTTGCCTTTAAGTATTTTCGCCAGTTCCCCAATGAGAATGGCCCCTTGAGAAACCGACACCGCATCGGCAAAGATCACCTTCGGCTTGTCCGCGGCGGCTTGCAGCTGTAGCAGCTCCTTCTCCTGACGTTCCTGCTTGAGGGTAGTTAACAGCCTGATCCAAGAGTCAGGGTCGTTCATGATTTCCTCCAGCTTGGAGGTTGTGACGTAGGCCCCATGCCGGCGTATTTGTGGCAGCACCTCGTGGGTGACCCAGCGTTTGAAACTCTTTGCTTCGGGCTTGTCCGAGCGCAGGATAACGTTGTAAAGCCCGCTCTCGTTTACAATGTTGGTTTGCTGCTGCCTCCCCATATTGTCGGTGACGTAAGCTAGGCTTACATCATCCTCGTCTAGGCGGTCGGCAATCATCCGCGCGTTACTGAGTTCCAATACGTCGCACACATCTTTCAGCACCCACCACGGCTCCCCGTTCCGCTGCATAGTTCTGACCTCTTTACCCTCGTAGGAGAAAATTTGCATTTCATTCATCCGGCTTGTCCTCTCCGAAGGCTCAGTATAGTTTGGCCTTCGCTATATGCCATGGGGAAGTGCCAAATCGGACGGTCCTGCACAAGCATCGCTATTCTTTTTTATAAAATGGGCACACAAACCCTTCGGCACGTAGCGGAAGGCCCTTGGCCCAAAGTGGGGGCTCACTCATTAGGCGGCAGACAGCTTCAACAGAAACACTAAGCGGGGTCTCAATGACCACTTCGTCATGGACATGCATCACAATGCAAAGACCGGCCGCATCTAATCTGCGCATGGCATGGCAGAGGAGGTCGCGGGAGATCGCTTGAGCGATATTCTCCACGAACTTCGCGCCGTAGCTTTCGATGCGCTCCCACTTCTTGGCTTGTCCCACACCCTCGTAAGTCACCGCCTCGCCGCTAAAGCGGTTAGTCTCGATACGCGGCTTGACGTAAGCCAGCCGTCTGCCGGAGGGCAGCGTTATGAACAGGAAACCGCTCTGGAAAGAAAAACGGATGCCGTGGGTTTCTGTGCTGGTTCTCTCTTTGACAGCCGTTTTTGCGGCGCGGTCCACAGCCCACCAGAAGCGCACGATGTTGGGGTTGGTGGTACGCCAGGCATTGACCAGCGGCTGAAGCTCATCTTCAGCAATGCCCATCTCTAGGGCACCCATGGCCTTCAGCGCACCGACTGACCCTCCGTAACCACACGCGAGCTCGGTTTGCTTCGCTTTTTGCCGGAGCAAGCTTCCCTTGGTGACGGATTCAATTGGCACATTGAACATGCGGGCGGCCGTGGCCTCATAGATCTTCCCGTCCCCGGTGAAGACGTCCATTTTCCACTTTTCTCCCGACAGCCAGGATATGACCATGGCCTCGATCGAGCTGAAGTCGGCCACAATAAACTTGTAGCCTGTCCTTGGGATAAAGGCCGTACGGATTAACTCGGAAAGGACGGCCGGCACCGAATCGTAGAGGACTGTCAGCATATCAAAGTCGCCAGTTTTTACGAGTTGCCGTGCCTGCTCCAAGTCCGGTAGATGATTCTGGGGCAGGTTTTGCACCTGAATTAGCCTCCCGGCCCACCGCCCTGTTCGGTTCGCGCCGTAAAACTGGAGTAGCCCTCTGGCCCTGCCGTCTGTACAGACCATGTTCTCCATGGCCGTGTACTTCTTTACACTGCTCTTGGCGAGATCTTGCCTGAGGGACAAAACCTTGCTGAGTCCCTCAGGCGCGGTCCTCAGCAGCTCCTTAACGGCCGCCTTGTCGAGGGTGTCGGTTTCTAGGCCGTTGTCTGCCAGCCACGCTTTCATCTGAGCAACTGAATTGGGGTTCTCCAAGTCGGTAAGTTCACGCATGGCGCTAGTCAGTTCAGCCCTTGAACGCTCGTCGCAGCAGATAGCTTCTCTGACCAGCTCCCTATCCAGTCGGATGCCTCGGTCGTTTATATGTTGATCGAGGATATAGTTTCGCCACTCGTCCTCCGGCACGGGGAATTTATTAAGTCGAGCCTGAATGGCTACTTCGACCGCTACATCACGGGCGTTGTACTCTTTAAACTGCTGCCACTTATCCGGATCATCTTGGGGAAGGTTGCGTGTGCGGCCGGCGTTCGCTTTGCTGGGCTTGCAGGGCATGGAGAAGTAACGGACCAGTTCCTTACCCTCTGCTAGTTTCTGCTTCTCTAGCCCGAGCACTGCGCCCACGCCTTCCAGCGACAGTGGCAGCCCAAGATAGGCGGCCCACACCATGGTGCACCGCCATGATGCGGGGTTTAGCAATCTGCCTAGATACCTTGACAGGCAGGTCCTCTCAAACTGTGCATTGAAAGACCATTTCACAACCGCATCATCTATTAGGACCTTGATGATCTCCTGCGGCAGCGTATCACCACGGGCCAGATCAATGACCTTTACCTCGCCGCCGTCCACCGAATAGCCAAACAACAGGATGTCAAAATCCGGAGACTCGGAGTATTTGTAGACGCCGCATTTAGAAAGGTCAGTGCTCGAGTATGTTTCAATGTCTATGGACAGTGTTTGCATAGTCACCTCCGTATCGGGAAAGGGCGACAAGACGCCTTGCCGCCCTTTTCTCAATTCTCACTTGCCCTTAGCCGAGGAAGTCATCGCCATCGTAGTCCGAGGTGAAATCATCTGCGGCGCTGGCCTTGCCACCCAGCGGCTCACCGTCGCGCACTTTCTGGATGTTGCCCAGACCGCAGGCAATCCCGCGGTTGCCGTTAGAGTTAAATGCGTAGAAGTTAACGCTCACCCTTGCGTACACGCCGGAGTAGACTTCCGAGCGACTCATGATGGGATTCAGGGACTTGTCCACGATCTGCGGAGCAGAGTTGCTGTTAGCGTTTACGAAGTAGCAGCCCGCATAGGCCTCATCGTCAGGGCGGTCAATGTCGCCGTCACGCAGGGGAAGCTTCAAGGCGGACTTACTCGGAACCTTGCCCCCGAACTTGCCGCGCCCTTCCTCCATGGCGGCGTCTACAGCGGCATTAATGGCCGCGATAGTCTTGGTGTCGCTCTTAGGGATTACTAGGCTGACACTGTACTTGGGGGTTCCGCCGTTGATGCTCTTAGGCTCGTGCACATTGGCGAAACTAAGACGGACCAGGCCGGTGACCACCTTGGTGGGATTCTTGCCGGGATTGGGGTTAGGACGGTTTGCTGTGTTTGACATGGTTACATTTCCTCCTCAAATTCGTTTATAGCTGCTGTACTGATGGCTTGACGCTTGTCCGACATCGGCACAAGGATTGGTTTGCCTTGCGGCTTCACTATGAGGTGACCTAGGACCTCGACAAATCTTTTCTTGCCAAGCAGCGACTCCATCTCGCCGAGGGTGATAAGGCTCTGGCGGTAGATGTCCCGATAACCCGCTGCTTTTGTCGCTTCTACCACGGCGTCCTCGTCGGCGTACTTCCTAACGGAGCGCCCCTCCACCAGCTTGAAACCCCGCCACTCCTTGCCGTGGCTGACCGCCGCCTCTAGGACATAGCCCTTAATGTCGCTAGCCCAAGCCGTCAGGTCATCGAGCTTCGAGAGGATTTCTTCAATGTCACTGTCCGCGAGCAGCGGTGGCCGTGCAAATTCAAACCGGGCAAGATTCAGCTTGTCCTCCGCCCGCGCGCGGCACATGACCGCCGCACGGCAGAACCGACACCATTCGCCGGGCACGCACTCTCCCGAGCCTTCGAAGGCAAGGCTGGCGATGGGCTTCAGGACCTCTTCAGCCCACCGGTAGAGGGATTCCTTGTCCAAAGTAAAGGTGCTGACGCTTTCGCGGCGCGGCTGATAGATGGTCATGGACACTTCGGTGATATCGTAGATGCCGTCGAAGAGCTCGAGGGCACCGAGGGCATATAGCATCATCTGTGGATTTTCCTCTGCGCTGACCAGAATGCCTTGACCGTACTTGAAGTCCACGATGTGAAGCGTCCCGTCGGAAATAATTACGCAGTCGCCCGTGCCAAATCCGTCCGGCACGTATTTGGAGAAGTCTAGGCGCTGCTCTATAAGCACTACTGGGTCAGAGCATTCCTGCTTTGCCAAGGCGATCAGTTCCTGGACAAACTCCACATAGCCGTCGGTGTGAACGTCCATCTCGTCGGAATCGTACTTGGAAATGGGCTTCTTGGAGCGCCGCTTGAGGGCTTTGCGCAGCTTGTGTTCTGCCAGTGCATGGGCGGCTGTGCCTTCGGCGGCAGCTTCTCCGCTGTTGTCCTCAAACTCCCGCTCCAGCCGGGCTGATGGTGGGCAGTTCATCCAGCGGTGGGCACCTGAAGCCGAGAGCAGTGCATGCTGCTTCTCCGCACTCATTTCAGGGCCTCTGCATCTGCCAGTAGCGCCGCGTAGTTTGCCGGATCAATTTGGCTGAGTTTCGGCGCACCGTACTTTTCCAATAGCGCCCTTACGTTTGCCGTAAACCCTAGCTGGCTCTTTTCGGCCAGCGTAGCCCGCACCTGCTCTAGCGTGACCGCCTTTGGCGCAGGTTTATCTACCTGTGCCGTGGCTGGCTGTTCCGGCAGAGCGGTTTCGGCAGGTTCATTGGCCGCCATGGCATCGGCAACGGCCTGTACACTATCTGCAAGGGAGCGCAGATTACTGACTACATCATGCAGCAACTTAATCTTGCTCAAGCTTTTCACCTCCCTCCTCAACGATAGATAGCTCCTTCACGCTGTTGCCGGGGATAATTACCGTCAGTCTGCGCTGCTCGCCTAGTAGGAGGCGAAGCAGCCTTTCCCGCACGGTAACATTGCGGCAGCCGACAATCCCCCCGTCCCGGGGCTCCTTTGAAACACTGATCTTGAGCATGTGTTTCACTTGGAATCACCTTGTCTTTCCGAAGGCTAATTTTGTGCGCCTTCACACTAATAGCACCTGCGGAGGGTTATTCGGACGGTCTATAGGAGAGATTTTCTAAGTCTGGCTATAGCCCTGTTCACTGCATGGCGGATGGACGATTCATCCTTACCCTCAAGGGCGGCTAGGTCTGTATAGGACCAGCCCTCCAGGAAGCACTTGCGGATTAAGTACTGCTGGCGTTCACTAAGGCAGGATAGGAGTTGGGCAACGCCATCATCAGTAAGCTGTGATACAAATTGCGCTTCGTAATTAAATGTGCGTTTTGGCATCTCTGGCTTGTTATAAACAAGAGTTGTACGGCCGTGAGTATTTTGAAATAGATGCCCCTCGATTTTTTCAAGTGGAGTATGGCGACGGGTGTTTCTGCGGTTGTTTTTCTTCTCTGCCCTATCAAGGTCTTGGAGTTCTTGGCCAAGCTCAGCGTCAACGACTTCCACAAGGTCCGCGCAAAAGTCGCCATAGATCTCCAGTTCGATGGTCTCTCCTTGGTCATTGGTGAACCTAATTTTCATTGTTTTGGCTCCTTTGGTTTTCAGATTTCTGAAATCCGCCAGAGCCGTCGGTCACCCGTGAAACAGAGCAGACGGCAGGGGGAATACCTTTTCAGGTATTCCGCACTGCCGTCTAAGCGGTCTCGCGGATTCCGATTAACCATAATGCTAATTAACTAGGGGGCCTTGATATTGACGATCTCGTTCGTACCGTCAGGGTTTCTTTTGATCAGCGTCGTGCAGTCTTTGATTCTGATTTCAACCGTACCAGTGGTATCATCCAGACAACACACCAGCCGACCGTCGCTATTGCGAATCTCTCGCATGAAAGCATCGTTCCTTTCACAGAAAATAAACTGGAACCAGCAGAGGATTAGCCCTTCCACTGATTCCAGTTTAAGTCCGCTTCAATAGTAAGCATATCTATTAAGACTACGGTTACTTTTCACACCATTCTCTGAACAGCCTATTGTTGCGATTACGATCTATGTGTATACTGAGATTGAACTTACTATTTCCATTATTTATTGCGAACATTTTTAAGATCAATATTGAAGTTAATTACTTTCTGATTTATGGGAGGACGTTGGTATGGACCAGCCGAACGAGAAGTTTTTTACACTGACAAATAACCTGTTTACATTTGAGAGTTGTTCTTGTCACTGTGTTATCGATATTGAGAATATCAGGCCGGGTGAGGTAAGAAAGACTATTAAAGTCCAGGGGCTACCAAACATCCCCATTAGATTTGCGTTTGCGCCAGAGAAGGGCATGGTACGCCTCGCAAGTAGCGGAGCCATTAATAGTGATAGAATCCTCACAGAATTACTATCGCTACCGGAAGGAAATACTGAAAAGCTGTTTTGCTTCTTTAGGGAATACGGATTCCTCTTCCCCATACCTACAGATGGCTACGAAGCGATAGATATGGGAGTATGCCATGAACTCATCAATCGTATTAAGGCTGTCGCACGCCTTATGAGCGAATTGGGGGAGCCAAGAAAAAACTATAGGACAATACTAGGATTGGTGCTCTATCTGCAATTGTGCCAGCCCACGACCCTACCGTTTCAGTGCTTTGGTGAGCAACCCTTCCAGTCCTGCGACCATCAATTGCGTGCAGAACTAGAGCGGGCTTCCATGCTCCCGCAAACAGACAACCGCCGTCACATGTTCAACAGCGACACATATGATATAGTCGATACCATTTTCCCTCCGATATTTCAGCTAAGTATTGAAGAGTACAACAACATTGTCGGGGGATTTGATACCGAAACGCCTGGGGCCATTCAATCACAACTCTACAAGAACGTAACTCGTATGTACCGAAACAACCAAAATCCTGACCCTGAGTTACGAAGAATGATTGACTTCCTTTTTCATTTCCAGCGCTCGATTGGTGTTATACGAAACTACAAGGCTACGGGTGAGATAGAGTATTACGATACGGACGAGAATGTCAGGCACCGATACGTTCAGAATTTCGGAGACAATATGAAGTTAGCGTTGATTGACATCGCGAAGATCACCGTTAGGGATGAGATAAGTTACAATCTATACGGAATGCGACCACAGTACGACATCGACAGCATGTCACCCGCCTGGGCTATTGAAGATCTTCTGACTGGAATATATGTATCCCTGTTTTATATGAAGCCTGGAATCGAGCTTTACAGAAGGTGTGGGAATCCTAATTGCAATAGGTCTTTTCTAGTAAAAACCACTTCATCTAAGAGACGCTACTGTACCTCAGCATGCCGGAACTCCTCAGCTCAAAGAGCGCATAGGTTACGTAAAAAAGAAAACGGATAAACATAAAAAGCCCACCACTTCACTCTTTACAAGTGTAATGGTGGGCTTCGCGAAAATTATACCGCTGCAGTTGCTGCATTACCCGGAAGAGTGCTACTCGCAGCGTCAAATGCTTCCTCGATAGATTGGGCCAAGCGCATAATCTGATTTTTAGGTCTCCCTGTGTAATGGTGCATCAGGTAGCGTATATCGACAAGGATGCCCTGCACTTGCTCATACTTGTGGCCGGTGGTTTTCCAGTCGCCAGTAGCTTCGCCAATGTTTGTGTATATATCCGTCGCTCCGAACAGGTTATCGTTGGCGTTGTAAGGCATGATAAATGCGTTGTAAACCGGCACATCCTCACCGTACTTTTCCTTAAAACGCCGTTGTGTGTATATATACTCACCATAGGTAATCTGCTTGTTAATGGAACTGGATTCCGGCAGGTCGGCCGGACTACCCGTCAAACCGAATTTATAATATTTCGCGTCAAGGACGTAAATCTTGCCGCCATTGAGCATGATGGTGTCCGGCTCTAGAGCTGCGTTTGTCTTCTTCTTGCCGGTGCGAAGCGACCACCTAGTTTTTGGGAAGTAATCAAGCTTGTTCTTCTCACCGAATACCCTGTCGATGAGTTTCTCCCAAACATACTCAAATCTGTCTGTACCGAAATAGAATTGCTTCTCCTTCGTCTTCTCGTCTAAGTATTCAATCATCGCTATCATAGAAGAGAAAAGCCGCTTGTCTCTATCATTATATGTGTTGGCGAGTTTCTCGCGGAGGAGAATGAGGAACATCTTATCGTTCCTCGAAATCGTCGGCTTTTCGGGAAGATAAGGAGTAAACAGCCACCCCAGCTTCGAAAAACTTTCATATACGCAAAATTTGTGAATCTGAGTAATCATGTTCTTATCGTTTGGTGACGAAACCCGCACAGTGTATTCCGTATATGCAGGTGTTCCGTTTGATTGGATTAGCGGCCGCTTTGTACGAAGTGTCCTGGGCCAATCTATCTTTCCCCTATCTCCATCCTTGAACTTAGGCTCCTTCTCTGTATAGTAGCCGTTTTGCTCCATGAAGTAGTTGATAATTTCCATGTAAGCGTTGATGGGAAAATCAACAGACTGTGGGGCCTCAAACTTCTGCATTGCAAGTACTCTGTCAGTGTGGTCGGTAAACTCCGCGAGGACAGAGATGAGATGAAGAATATCTTGACGCAAATCCTGCTCTGTTGCAGGCAGTTGATAACCTATGGGGAAGTAGACCATCGCATTATCTGAATCGGCCTTAATTCCAACAAAGCGATCGCCGTCACAATTTTCATTCACGTGGCAATACTTAAATAATCCAGATAGTACACCCACAATGGCTCACCGCCTTCTTAGTATTCTTCGTCTGTAGAAAGCAACGCGGTGACAACCTCTTCCTTAAAAATAGCAAATCGGCCGTTATTTTGAGATTCACGGAACTTCCGAACGACATCTTCCAAGCTGATGAACTGAGTTGTCTCGAACACGTCCTCACGAGAGAATTTGAACGCATCATCCCACAGGTATTTGAGTACCTTCTCAGGGAATCGGCTATTTTGCAGCATAGCGATGAGCCTGTCATCACCGTTGGCATTCGGGTCGTTTTCCTTGGGATCGAAGCGAAGATCTGATTGCCGGATGAAAAACGCCCCAAGTCGCTTGTCTTCGGAGGATGTGACGCGTACATTCTTCTTGAGGATTATTTCATTCATGACAGTATTGAAACTTCTCCAAGTGACCTCTGTATCTAAAATCCTCTCATCAGCGTAAGTCACTTTGTTCAGATCGTTTTTAATCATTCGCATATTCCATCGGCGCTGGAAGGCAGTGTCAAGTGTGAAGACATTCTGATCGGAGGTGTTCATTGTGCCAATGATGGACATATTCGACGGGATGCGAACTTTACGGCCTTCATCGCCATAGACGATTCTGGCAATATGAGCATTCGAGATGCCATACTCGCTCTTGCCATCGTTATCCCGGTCAAGCAACTGGAACACTTCCCCGAAAATAGCTGGAGCGTTGCCCCTGTTGATTTCCTCAATGATCAAAAAGTATTCCTCATCTGGATTATCATAGGCCTTTTTCAGCAATCGGGTGAACGGTCCTTCGGTGAACTCATAACTTACGTTGCCTTCGGTCACGTTCGGCAGAATCTGTCCGACAAAATCGGAATATGTATAGTCAGGGTGGAAAACAAGTCGTTCCATACGGGATTCGTCGTTGCAGTATTGCTCTCCGATAGTGTAGCTTTTTCCTGCACCCGGCACACCATAAAGCAGCACGTTTTTACCGCCAGTAACTCTCGGGGTCTCTGTGGTGTCGTCATATTGATCCGGGGTTTCAGCCACATAGGATAAGACGGTTTCAGCATCGCTTGGAGATAATACATATTTCGTGTTGGACAGAGCGAGGTAGGCATCAACACGTTTTTGGTATTCCCTTAATCTTTCCTCCTTGCCAGAAGCTATAGTTACACCGCTCGCATTACTGTAATATAAATAAGGATTCATTCTGTCCGACAAAGAAGACTTCAAAATTCTTAAGGATCCTTTCGCTTCTTTTTTATCATTTATGTCCACGGCATCGTTACCACTGAGCAGTTTCGAGTAAACGCTACTCATATTGAATATGATATCGCGCTCGCCATCCGCCAGCTTGTAGACCGCTTCCTCGGAGAGGGAAACCAGCAGCTGCAAAAGAGCGGTCTCAAATTTAGCATCACAGGTAATGTTAAATCCAACCCACGACAACAGCACCTTTGAATACTGCTCATCATCCGACGAGAGCAATGAGTCAATGACATCCATATTTTTTGTAAATCTAAGTGTCTTCGGGTATCTCTTGCCCCCAGTTCGCTCAAAGTTCGCAGCCATGTTGTTATCGAATTTAATCTTTGCCACACGCCATACCAGTTCAAAGGCGACTATCAGGGATTCAATCTGAGACTTGAACATCTGATTATCGTTGACGCGTACAACGAACTGTTCGTCAGAGATTCTTACCGCAGAATAGATAGGGCCATACTGTTCGATAAGCTTTGCTCCTAACTCATCCGATATTTCTATCGAATCTCCAGTGGCCTTTGAATATGCAACCTCGGCAGGAGAATCAGATACTCTCCACAGCATCATCAGTAACCCTAATGTTGCTTTCACGCTGGGCAGAGATGATTTAATACCCAGCTTCAAATCCACGTCAGGATATTTAGCCATGTTATCTGGTCTCAACATTTGGTTTCCCTCCTGAAATATCATTCATAATAACGGTAGCTATGGCTTGAGCAAGTAAAGGGGGAACAGCATTACCAACTTGTTTCATCTGGGAACCCTTCGTCCCTATGAACTGAAAAGTGTCAGGGAACGATTGAATCCTAGCCGCTTCCCTAACAGTTATCGCTCGGTGTAAATAAGGGTGGGTGAACTTCCCGGACGACGGGGTATCAAACCTTGTTGTTATCGTGACGGATATCTCATCCTTACCCATCCTCGTCCATGTCCCACTGTATATCGATTTCGTTAAATGCTCCTCCGGTAATACTTCCTTCCCACTGTTGGGAGGAATCATTTTCAGCCGCTCAATTGCAAGGGCAGAATGCTTCGTCGCCTTGTGGTTATACAGCTTATCACTACCTGCACGTAGTACGCTTTGATAATCGCTTTGGGGAGGATTTCGGTATACATCGCACTCTGTTCCTTCGCCTGAATCTAGATACGCCAAGTCACTAATTGCATTCCATATAGAAACTGTGCGATCAATTGGCTTTGGCATCATGGGAGCGGATTCACCCTGTTTACCGATAATCACGGCCCGCCTGCGATTCTGAGGTACTCCATAGTCGGCCGCATTTAGCGTCCCGGTCTCCAGAGCGTATCCTCTTGCTTTGAACAGTTCAACTATTTCGTTCTTGAAGTAACCGTTCTCACTGGTTAGAAGATTTGGTACATTCTCCATCACAAAAAACTGTGGACGTACATAATCCACAACGGCAACAAAATGCTTAAACAAAAAATTCCGTTCATCATTGATGGTTTTCCTCTGCCCCTTCTGAGAAAGGCCTTGACAAGGGGGGCCTCCAATGACAACGCCGATTTTCCCACGATACTCAGCGAAGGTCTCTTCAATTGACAAATCCGTAATATCCGCAACGATCATTTTCGTGTTCGGATGATTCAGCTTATACGCATTAGCGATAGACTCGTCGTATTCGTTAGCAAGTACAACATCAAAACCTGCCAGCTCAAACCCGAGTGAGAGACCTCCGACACCCGCAAACAAATCAATCACTGCTGTTCTCATTCTTTCACCTCGTGGATGCGGCGTGTAGCTATCTGAAAATATTTCTCATTTATTTCGATACCCGTAAAGTCTCTTTTGTTCCGTTTGGCGGCAACACCCGCGCTACCGCTGCCCATAAAAGGGTCAAGTACCATCTCGCCTTCATTGGTCAACACTTGAATGAAAAACTCCATTAGTTGTACAGGCTTTTGCGTAGGGTGCTTGCCAAACTTGCGCTCGCCGTTTGCCACCACTGCCGTTTCAACAAAATCATGCAACACTTTGCCGGCATTATTAAAAGTACCTGTCTTTTTTCCATATGTGAAATACACCCATGCTTCTGTCGAGTTTACAAAATGCAAATTCATGTTACGTGGCATCGGGTTGAGCTTATGCCAAATGCCGGTCGTCTTGTAATACAATCCGTGTCTCTCTGCAATTTTTATCAAGGTCTCAACTTTGATAATCGACATAAATACCAACATAGCGCTACCCTTTTTCAGAACGCGGACTGATTCCTCGAAGAACTCGTCCATCGACTTTTCCCAATCCTCAAAACTCAAATCATCCCAGCCTGCCGCACCGAAAAAATTGTCTCGCATCTTCTTTAGATTGGTATCTCTACCCTTCATAAAGTTCCCCAAGTTATAAGGTGGGTCAGTTAAGATGAGGTCGATGGAATCGTTTGCCAGACGTTTCATCGATCGTATGCAGTCTTCATTATATAGAATCGAATCAGCCATAATTTCACAACCTTCGTCAATTAAATCTGTGCCATATAATTTATGACCGGTTCTCCAGTTCCACCTCTACGATCTCGCTCAACTGGCAATTCAAAGCTTTACAGATTCGTACCAGCACATCCAAGGATACGTATTCATTCTTACGCATTTTAGAAAAAGTACTGGGAGCAATACCAGTAGCAAGATGCAAATCGGATGTCTCCATATCATCGTCTATCAGTTTCTTCCAGAGTCTTTTGTAGTTAACTCGCATATTGCACCTCCGTTCACACCGAATAGCGAAAGAAAATACTATGGATAATTTTATCACCACTTTTTTGAGATTTCAATATATTATTTGAGTTATCCGCATATAGTTCGATTTCACAAATATCGGTGTTTACCGTTTTGCACGTTTGATACTTCTTAACGATTACAGGTTCATTTTGCACACCCACGCTCTCTGAATGTCAATCAGAAACTGAACCATGTGGCAATCTATTTTTGAACCACTGGAGACATTTTGAAACTGAACCATCCGTGGCAGTTCAGTGATTGCTAACGTTATGATCTGCGTTGTTTATATTT
>Ga0209616_1000127_pt1 | contig 22958 bp, 26 predicted proteins | sample FlocCalmetaG_FD_184153 | JGI IMG/M metagenome (GOLD analysis project Ga0209616, IMG submission 184153) | Freshwater bacterial and archeal communities from Indian Creek, Illinois, USA - Floc-Cal metaG (SPAdes) (version 2) | ecosystem: Environmental > Aquatic > Freshwater > Unclassified ...
AATCCCCATAAACATTGGCTTGTGTTGGGGTAAAATGTTTTTTCTGCTGCCTTAAAAAAGCCTATTCATCGATATCCCCGAACATCACAAATGGCTCAACCCGGAGGAAAACATGAAGTATGAAAAGGCCTATCTGGAGTCCTTGCTTGAGTTTAGCAAAAAAGATCCGGCGTTGATGGCTGAGCTAGCCGGGGGCGTATGCCCAGGCGGTGATTCAGTTGAAATATCATTCATGGGGCAGCTCTGCCGGGTAGCTCATCCCGACGGCAAGATCGAGCTTCCCGCCTGGCCGGATTTGCATCACGAAGAGCAGATTCTCATTTTACAGTATTTAGCCGGTGCCAGTGGCTTGCCCTGCAGGTCAAGCTGGCTGTCCTTCCTCGATTTACCGGGGGGACCGCATCATTTTGTACCTTTTCAAAAAGAGGCGCTTATCCCGCTGGCAAAAGCGTTTGCTAATCAACCGCACTCATTTCTGCCTGCGGCGAAATCTCTGGGCGGCGTGCAGATTGACTTAGGTCATCTGGGAGCCGTCTTGCCCGTCTTTCCTCGCTTGCCGCTGGCAGTGCTGCTCTGGACAGGAGACGATGAATTTCCTGCGTCGGCAAACATTTTGTTTGACGCGGTGGCGCAAACTTATCTGTCTACCGCTTCCTTATATGTGCTGGGCATTGCGGCAGCCAAGCGGATGGTGGGCGCCGCCGCCGCGGAATGGAGGCTTGGATGAAGGGCAGAAGCTTTTTAAGCACAGCAAATTTGAGCAGCACAGAGCTGGGCGAGTTGCTCTCGCTCGCTCAAGACTACTGTGGCATTAACAATAATCACAAGCTATTGCCACTTGATCTTTTGCGCGGCAAAATGATTGCGCCGCTTTTTTTTGAAGCCAGTACACGCACAAAAGTTTCATTTGAACGGGCAGCGAGGAATCTGGGAGCCGAGTTGATTGATTTGCAGATCGGCGCGAGCAGCTTAATTAAAGGTGAAAGCGTGTTGGAGACGGCTAAAACTTTGCAAGCCATGGCGATAGATGCCTTGGTTGTCCGTCATGCTTCCTCCGGTCTGCCGTTATTTTTGGCAGAAAATCTGCATATTCCGGTGATTAATGCCGGTGACGGCTGGCACGAGCACCCTACTCAGGCATTGCTCGATTTGCTGACTATTTTTCAGGAATTTGGCTCTTTTGCAGGCCTCAATGTATTGTTCATGGGTGATATCCGCCACAGCCGGGTGGCCCGTTCTAACTTGTTTGCTATGCAAACCATGGGAATCAGCGTCCGCATGGCAGGCCCCCCCACCCTTGTGCCGCCCGAGATGAAGGCTCTGGGAGCGGAAATTGTTGCCGATATTGACCAGGCTGTAGCCGCAGCCGATGTGGTCTATCTGCTGCGCATTCAGTGGGAAAGACAGCAAAGCGGCTTCGTTTCTTCCCTGTCGGAATACTCTCAGCTTTACGGTATGGGCGAGGAGCGCCTAGCAATGATGCAAAGCCACGCTATCTTACTTCATCCGGGACCTGCCAATGTGGGAGTGGAGCTATCCGCCGCCGCCTACGCATGGCCGCGTTCTCGGATTGAAGTACAGGTAAATAATGGTGTGGCGGCAAGAATGGCTGTCTTGCACCGGCTCCTGGCAGAAGACTAGTTTTGATGGGGGGAAGAGGATGGAACAGTTAATCAGAGGGGGAACCGTTTTAGACCCCAGTCAAAATATCAACGGCCGCTTTGACATTCTGGTCAAGAATGGCCAGATTGCCGCCATTGCCGCGGCTATACCGGCAACGGGCTGCCTAGTGCTCGATGCAACAGATAAAATTGTGATTCCGGGCTTGATTGATTTGCATACTCATTTGCGCGAGCCGGGGGGGGAAGCAAAAGAAACGGTGGAAACAGGGGGCCGAGCTGCTGCTGCCGGCGGTTTTACCGGTATCACCGCTCTGCCCAATACAAACCCTGTTTTGGATGACCCACGGAAGATTGCCGAACTGCTTGCATTGGCTGACAAGGCGGGCCATGTGCGCGTCTGGCCTGTGGGCGCGCTGACGAAAGGCTCGGCAGGCCGGGAATTGGCGGAGCTTGCTTTGATGCACCGGGCAGGCGCCCGCGCCTTTACCGATGACGGCCGCGGTGTAGCCGACGCATTTCTGGCGAGAAACGCCATGCTGTACTGCCGAGCTTTAGGAGTGCCCTTCCTTGAGCACTGTGAAGATGAATCCTTGGCGGGCAAGGGTCAGTTGCATGAAGGAGTGGTGGCCGCAAAACTGGGTCTGCCGGGAATTACAAAGAGCGCGGAAACCGTCATGCTGGCACGCGACTTGATCTTGGCCAAGGAAACTAGTTGCCGCCTGCACATTATGCATCTTTCCTGCCAAGAAGGAGCGGAGATGATTTGCAACGCCAAAGCGGCCGGCGTGTCAGTCACTGCCGAAGTTACTCCTCATCATTTGCTGCTGACTGAAGAAGCGGTCGACGGCTATAATACAAATGCAAAGATGAAACCTCCTTTGCGCACGGCTGAGGATACTGCCGCCCTCTGTTTGGCTCTGGCTGATGGCACTATTGATGCTGTTGCCACCGACCATGCGCCCCATACAGAAAGCGAAAAAACCGGCGACTTTAGCTCCGCCCCCTTTGGCATTGTGGGCTTAGAGACCGCTTTCCCCTTGCTTTACACCCACTTGGTACGAACCGGAAGGCTTAGCCTCATGCAATTGGTAGAGAGCATGTCCACGCGTCCGGCGGCTATCCTAGGCGTGCCAGGCGGAACGCTGCGGCCGGGCGCCGCCGCTGACCTGACAATTATTAACACAACCACAGAATGGGTAATTGACCGTCACGCTTTTCTTTCTAAGGGAAAGAATAGCCCGTTTCACGGTTGGACTGTTTACGGAGTGCCGGCACTCACCATGGTCGGCGGCCGCATCGTCATGAAAAACAGCCGTATCGGCTAGTCAGAGGGCAAAAAAAATTGCTAAAATTACATAAGCTTAAAATAATTAAACAAGAGTTGGTGGCGCCGGGGTATCAACGGCTTACGCTGGCGGGTGGAATCGCCGCACTGGCGGGTCAGTTTGTGCAGGTGCGTGTTTCTGAAACATGCGACCCCTTTTTGCGCCGTCCGATCAGTGTTCATCACTGTACAGAGGACAGGCTTGTTTTGCTCTATCGTACCGTAGGCCGCGGCACAGCGCTTTTGGCAGCAAAAAAAGCAGGCGAAACCTTGGATCTGCTCGGCCCGTTAGGTAGCAGTTTTCCGCTCACCGACCGGCCGTCTGCTGTGGTTGTGGCAGGTGGCATTGGTGCCGCGCCACTCTACTGTCTGTTGCAAGCTTTAAAGCAAGCCGGTAAACAGGTTTCCTTTTTTTACGGGGCGCGCAATCAAGCTGAACTGCTGCTGAGGGATGAGTACAGAGCGCTGGTCGCAAATTACAGCGAAGCCACCGACGACGGTTCCGCAGGCACCCGCGCCGTTGTTACCCAACTGGCCACTCCGGCTTTTGCCAGCTTAGATGCCACTGTCTACGCCTGTGGCCCTTCCCCCATGCTCAGGGAAGTTGCCCGTCTGGCTGATTATTACGGCAGAAGCTGTTTTGTCTCGCTGGAGGCGCAGTTGGCTTGCGGCGTCGGAGCCTGTCTCGGCTGCGTTGTGCCTGTTAAGGGACAGGAACAGTATAGGCGGGTCTGTGTTGACGGGCCGGTCTTTGCTGCTGGGGAGGTGTTTTTTTGCTAAGTCCGGATTTGACAGTTAAAATTGCCGGTGTTGTCTTAGCCAATCCGGTGATGCCCGCCTCCGGTTGCTTCGGTTACGGTGAGGAGTATGCTCCTTTTTTTGATTTGCGTCGATTAGGCGCTATCGTAGTCAAGGGAACTACGGCGGAGCCTTGTGCAGGAAATCCTCCGCCGCGCTTGGCGGAAACCCCGGGCGGGATGCTAAATGCCATTGGCTTGCAAAATCCCGGTGCCGTGGCAGCCAGAGAAAAAATTAGCGCACTGTGGCAGTCGTCCGTGCCGGTGATCGTCAACGTATCGGGTCACAGCGCCGCCCAGTATCGTGACGTTATCGAGCTGCTTGATGATTTGGCCGCTGTAGCAGCCTATGAAATCAATATTTCCTGTCCAAACGTGAAAGCCGGGGGCATGGCGTTTGGCACCGACCCGGCGGTGGTGGCCGGCTTGGTGCGTGAATTGCGGGGAGCAACAAAAAAGCCGCTGATTATTAAGCTTTCCCCCAATGTCACCGACATCACCGCTATTGCCCGGGCGGCGGAAGAGGGAGGGGCTGATGCGCTCTCCTTAATCAATACACTGCTCGGCATGGCGATAGACATTGAGCGCCGGCGACCGGTGCTGGCCAACTTGACCGGCGGCTTGTCCGGCCCTGCCATCAAACCGGTAGCGCTGCGGATGGTCTGGCAGGTGACGTCAGCGGTGGAGATTCCGGTGATTGGCATGGGCGGCATTTCCGGTGCCCGGGATGCGCTCGAGTTTCTCATGGCCGGCGCCAGTGCCGTGGCAATTGGCGCAGCTAATTTTACAAATCCGCTCGTCTGTCCGGAAACGGTGGAAGGAATTAGCGACTATCTGGCTGAGCACGGCTTTGCCTCTGTTAAAGAAATTGTCGGTTTGGCAAAAAAAGAATGGAGCTGAAGCTGGGTGCGGGAAAAAATAATTGTGGCGCTCGACGTGGATACAGAGCAGGAAGCGCTAGCTTTGGTGGCAACGCTAAGGGACTACGTTGGCGCCTTTAAAGTAGGTTTGCAACTCTACAACAATGGTGGTCCGGCTATGGTAAAGAGATTGGTGGACGCCGGCACCAAAGTGTTTCTCGATTTAAAGTTTCATGATATCCCTAATACGACTGCCCGCGCTGCGGAAGCGGTCGTTGGGCTTGGCGCTTTCATGTTCAACGTCCACGCTACAGGCGGCAGGAAAATGATGGCTGAGACGGCTCTGGCAGCAAGAAAACGAGCCGCGGAACTAGGCATAGCCGTGCCGCTGTTGCTTGGTGTCACCGTGCTTACTTCCATGTCGGCAGAGGAACTACGAGGCGAAGTAGGTATCTCCCGACCTTTGGAGGAACAGGTTACCTCGCTGGCTCGTCTCTGCCTTGTTGCGGGTTTGGACGGAGTTGTTGCTTCCGCCCGGGAAATTCCCTCGATTCGTGCAGCTTGCGGCAATGATTTCTTGATTGTTACGCCGGGCATCAGGCCTGCCTGGGCCGCGGGCGATGATCAAAACCGCGTGGCAACACCCAAAGAGGCGCTGCAACTGGGCGCCGATTACTTAGTGGTCGGACGGCCGCTTACTGCCGCGGCGCAGCCGCAAGAAATGGCTAAACGGCTGCTTTTAGAATTGGAGGGGTAAGATGCTGACGGAAAAGAGAGTGCTCGAGATCTTTCAAGAAACGGGTGTGCTGCTTGAAGGACATTTTTTGCTTACTTCTGGACGCCACAGTAACGCCTATTTGCAGTGTGCCCGTGTCTTTCAGTACCCGCAATATGCTGAGGAACTGTGTGGCGCGCTTGCGGAAACGTTTAAAGCAGCCAATGTGGATTTATGTATCGGCCCAGCGTTAGGCGGAGTGGTAATAGCTTATGAAACGGCAAGAGCCTTGGGGGTCCGCGGACTATTTGCCGAGCGGGACAAAGACGGAACAATGGCGCTGCGCCGCGGCTTTGTGATTCAGCCCGGTGAGCGGGTACTCGTTTTGGAAGATGTGGTGACTACCGGCGGCTCGGTGAAAGAAGTGCTGGAGCTGGTCGGCAACATGGGCGGCAATGTGGCAGGTGTGGGAACCATCGTCGATCGCAGCGGCGGCAGCGTTGATTTTGGCGTACCTTACTCCTCGCTCATACGCTTGGAAGTAGTATCGCACCAGCCGGCAGACTGTCCCCTCTGCCAAGCGGGAATCCCTGCTGTGAAACCAGGCAGCCGTAAATAAAGCGCTAAGCGTTTTTCTTGTAGCATAGGAAATTATATCGTTCAGGGAAGCTACGCTCCTATGCGTTGGGGTTTGTAAGGGGTGTGCCCCTTACTCTTGCGGGGTGCTCAGAGCCCGCAGGCTCGCCGAAGGGGCGGCAGCCCCTAGCGGATAAAAAAGACGCGTCAGTTGATAAAAAACGCGAAGCGTCTTTTTTACTATTGACTGTAGTAAATAATGGCGGTATAGTTAGGCTAACTGAAACCATCTCACACTTGCGACGCTTCTCCCTCTTCAAGCAGGAGAGGAGAGGGTTAATGTTTAGCTTTTAATGTAGTGGTCGCAGGTTGCGGTGATGGAGACAAAGTTGGAAAAGAGGTGGCTGCAATGAAATCCATGGATTTTAAGCCGGGGCAAAACGGATTAAATAAAATGCTCGGCAGCCTGGAGAGCGAAGTAATGGAGATAATCTGGCGCAAGGGCTGTGAGGTCTGCGTACGCGATGTTTTTGAGGATCTTTCCTCTCGCCGGGAAATTGCCTATACCACCGTAATGACAATTATGGCACGGCTCTCAGACAAAAAAATACTCCGGAAACGCAAAGAGGGCAATGTCTCTTTCTATGAGCCTGCTCTAAGCCGGGATGAATTCACGGTAAACGTAGTGGGTAACGTGGTTGACAGCTTACTGGAAGATTTTGCCGAGGCAACAATGTCGCACTTCCTTTCTCGTGTTGGCCGCCATGACCGGGAGACAATAGCCAAGTTGGAGAAATTACTGGCTGAACACAAGGGCGGTGGTACTGATGAGAGTCAGTGACCTGCACTCATTTTTTATTTACGTTTTCTTTGGCTATTTTTTTATCTTCCCCGCACTTTATTTTGCGCTGAAACTTTTCAATATCAGGCATCCGCAGCAGCGCAAACGCCTTTATATGATGGTGCTTCTTGTCCCCTTTGCCGGTTTTGCCCTCTATCACACAGTATTGGAAAAGAGATGCCAGACCGGGTTGCTGCCCGGAGGTCTTTTTTTGGTTTACTTTGACGCCCTTTGCAACATCGGCAAAATGGCGATTAGTTTTTTGGCACCACTTTTGGTTTTGCTCATGGTCATCGGCCTGCTGAAAGCGCTGGCCGGCAGCCTCTATCTTTGGCGGACGCAGGCTTCTTCCGTGGAGCCATCTAAGGAAGAACGACACCGCGTGGAGTCGATCATCCGGAGTTGCTGCCGCGAGTGGCAGCTGGCGGTGCCGCCGGTGTTTTTTACCGGTCAAAAGGGATTTGCCGCTTTTGCCGCTGGATTTTACCGGCCGGCGGTGGTGATAAACACTGCTATTTTGCCGCAGCTTACTGATGCTGAGTTAGCGGGAATTCTGATTCATGAATTGGTGCATATCCGCCGGAAAGATATGCTGATGGGCTGGTTGCTGCATCTGCTGCGCGACATGATGATCTTTACTCCCTTTAGCACTATCTTGCTGGACAGGTACATGTTGGAGCGGGAGAGGCTTTGTGACCTGGAGACTGCGGAAGTGCTAGGCAGTCAGCGGCAGTATGCTGCCACACTGCTGAAAGTATGGCGCCTGCTCTTGGACCGGCAGCAGTTTCGTCCCGGATTTGCCGCAAACTTTACCGGCAAAAAGCGTGAGATGGAGCAGCGGGTTATGGCTCTCTTAGCAGGAAATGAACAAAAAGCAGCATTGCCCGGTTATCTGTTTTTAACGCTCCTTTTTTCCATGGCTACCCTGACCATCCTTTTCCTAGGCCTGATTTGCTAAACTGCTGAGTTTCGCATTTTCATACTTCCGTTGGTGCCGTAGGCTGCATGGTTGTCTGACCTGAAAATAGCCCCCTAATTCCCCTCCCTTGGAGGGGTGGTGCGCAGCACCGGGGTGCTCCAATACGGGACAGCTTCGCCCCTCTGCTCTGGGGTGCATGAACCACCCCGCCCTGACGGGCACCCCTCGAAGAATGCGACCACCCCGCCCTGACGGGCACCCCTCCAAGGGAGGGGAATTATCTAGGCTATCTGCTCTGAAAAAAATTCACAAATTGTGCAAAATTTTAGCTTGTATTTCCTGAAGTGCTGCCGTATAATAGAATCATCTACTACAATGAATAGTAGAAAACCATTAGAAAGAATTTGGGAGGGTTTTTTGTGACTAAGCAGAAAGCGACTGGGAAAAAAGAGCAGTTCACTCAGCCTGATAAAAGCAAGTTGCCGTTGATTGCCGGGATTGTGGTTATCCTTCTTGCTCTTGTCTTTGTTTATGCTCAACTTACGGGAACCGATACTCAGGCTGAAACGGTATATTTCGGGGAACCTGTGACAACGCCCAGGTCATATATCGGTCGTTTTATTTCCATGACAGAGGTAGAACCTTTGGTTGAGGATGGTCAAGTTAAAATTCCGCTTGCTGAATTAGAGCGCTCCAGTATTGTATATTTTGAACTGGAGAACGACCAGGGTACTTTGGTACCGCTCATGGCTTATATCACCCCGTCAGGACGCCTGTTTATGGGCAGCAGCATGTGCGAGCCCTGCCGGGGCCAGACATTCTCCCTAGCCGGCGAAACGCTTGTCTGCGACACATGCCGAACCACTTATACGATCGAGGATCACCAGTTTATTTCCGGTGCGGTTGCCTGCGGTTCTTCCCCGCCTGTTAATATGAACGGTATTGTGGTTAACGGCATGGCTGTTATTGAACTGCAGGAAGTGCTTAACTGGCGGATTCGTGCACTCTAAGAAACTTGGCAAAGAGAGAGGTAGATAGTGATGAGAGAAGATGAATTAGTTGGCGCCGAAGATGAATTAGTTGGCGCCAAGGAAAAAAAGGGCGGCGGCACCAGCTTTAAAGACTATGTGCTAATTACTTTGATTGCTCTCGTGGCAGTGATGGGCATTAACAATTATCTCGACGCCCGCGCCGGTTCCGGTGCCGGTGGTTGCGGCGGCTGCGGTGTCGCAAGCGGAGCCGCTGCCACCCTCACCAATGAGGAATTAGAGCGGATTGGGCTGGAATTTTATGCGGAAAGTAGCGGCGATGCGGAAATGGTCAATGTGCAGGCGAGGGTTCAGGATTTTGGTTGTCACCAGGAGATTTACATTTACAAAGACGGGAGAAGGGTAATGCGGATTGGTTATGCCTCCGGCCAGCTCTTCCGGATGTCCTGACATGTTTACAAGGGACGGGGTGAATAGATGAATATCTTGCAGATTGCCGCAAACAACTTAAAACGCCGTAGAATGAAAATGCTTTTTCTGACACTAGGCTTAGTGGTGGGTGTGGCTACCGTAGTCGCTCTTGTGAGTATCGTCCAAGCTATGCGTCTGGAGTTGGGAGACAGGATAGACGAGTTTGGCGCCAACGCCGTGATTGTGCCGCGTTCTGAAGGTGTGGAATTAAGTTATGGCGGCACAGTAGTTTCCGATGTGACTTTTGATGTGCAAGAGCTGACGATGGCTGACCTGCCCAAGATTCGCGAGTCAGTCGTGGCGGAATATATTAATATTGTTTCGCCCAAGCTGATTGGCGCTGTTAAAGCTGACGGAAAAAACGCCCTGATTGTGGGCGTGGAGCCAAGACAGGAGTTTACCCAGAAGCCTTGGTTTTCCCTGCGTGAGCAGGCGGGCGTGCCAACCGGCGGCAAGGTGGGGGACTTGGCTTTGTTGGACGTGCCGGGAGAGAGCGTAATTTTAGGCTCTTCTGCTGCGCGATACCTCGGCAAAAAGGCGGGGGATACGCTGGTTATCAATGGGCGCACTTTCTCCGTATTTGGTATTTTAAACGAGCTGGGCGCTGAAGAAGATGGCCTGATTTACGCCGACTTGGTTGCGGTGCAAGGACTTTTAGGGCGGCCCGGCCAACTATCGATGATTGAGGTTTCTGCCTGGTGTAATTTTTGCCCCATTGAAGAAGTTGTGGCGGGACTTGCCGCAGCTTTGCCTAACGGCAGGGTTGTCGCCCTCAGGCAAGCCGCCATGTTCCGCTACCAAACTATTGACCAGTTTTCCGCTTTTGGCTTTGCGCTCTCCGGGGTAGTCTTGTTTATTGCGGCGCTGGTAGTCTTGACGACCATGCTTTCCTCTGTCAACGAACGGACACGCGAGATCGGCATTTTCAGAGCGATCGGCTTTCGCCGTGTGCATGTGATGGAAATCATTTTTCTGGAAGCGGGGATAGTAAGCGCACTGGGAGGCTTGGCTGGATACGTCCTGGGTAGCGCCGTGGCTCAGGTGGCTGGCCCGTTTTTGGCTCAGATTCAGGGGCACATTCCTATGCGGAGCGACTTGATTCTGCCTGCCATCCTCTTGTCTGCCGTTTTGGCAATTCTCGCCAGTGCTTACCCGGCAATAAAAGCTGCTCAACTTGACCCGGCTGAGGCACTGCGCTTTATTTAGCTGAACAAAATTTAGATGAACAAACCGAAGGAGGAAAGAGTATGGCGGAAATTATGATTGCAATGAAGCAGCTGACAAAAGCCTATAAATCGATGGGCGATGAAGTACAGGCGCTGCGTGGCGTAAGTTTGGATATAGAAAAGGGAGAGTCTGTCGCCGTGATGGGCCAATCCGGTTCTGGTAAAAGTACACTGCTTTCTATCCTCGGCGGGCTAAATCCGCCCACATCCGGTAGCGTGGAAGTAGACGGGATAGACGTCTACGCCCTTTCGCAGGAGATGCGCGCCGATTTTCGGCGAGAATACTTGGGCTTTGTCTTTCAACAGTTTCAGTTAATCCCTTATTTGACTGCGCTGGAAAATGTGATGCTTCCCTTGACCACTATTAGAAAGTCAAATAAGGAAAAGCGTGAAATAGCGGGCAGCGTTCTTTGCCGGGTGGGGCTGGCAGGCAAAATGAACAGGCTGCCAAATCAACTTTCAGGCGGTGAGCAGGAGCGGGTAGCCATCGCCCGAGCCATTGTCAATGAACCTCCCGTGGTGCTGGCAGATGAGCCAACGGGCAGCCTGGATACAAAAACAGGTGACGAAATCATGGCATTATTTCAGCGGCTGAACCAAGACGGGCTGACAGTGCTGATGGTGACACACAATCCGGATAACACCCGCTATATGAGCCGCACCATTATCATGAAGGACGGTCAACTGTGCACAGATAAGGCGGAGCTTTTGCAGTTGGTTTCTGCCGGCAAACGGTAACGGAGGGATATAATGCAACTCTATCATATTGCCCTGAATAACATCCTGCGGCGCAAGGTAAAAATGCTGTTTGTTTTGTTGGGTTTGCTGATCGGTATTGCCACCATGGTTTCAGTCTATGGCGTTGTGGAAGCCATGAGAACGGAAATGACCAGACAGGTGGCACAATTTGGTGCCAACGTAATCATTACGCCGGATGCGGGAGAGCTGACATTTTCCTACGGCGGCATCACATTGCCGGCAGTGCTCTTTGATGTCGAGCAGTTGACCGGCGAGGATGTGGCTGCCATTGAAAATATTTCTTTGCGCGAAGCTATTCGGGCAGTGGCGCCAAAATTATTGGGTCTGGCCGTCGCAGGCGGTGGACACCTTGGAGACGCGAACGCGCAGAATGTGGTGGTGGTCGGCGTCAATCTGCAGCAGGAATTTATGGTGAAACCTTGGTTGCGTCTGCGCAGCGCGGAGGAAATGCAAAGCGATGAGCAATACACACCCGAGCGCAGCAATGTCCCGGCAGCAGACACCGTCCCGGAAGAAAAGAAAGAGATGGACTTTGCCATGCTGGATTTAGCCCGGGAAGACCTAACTCGCCTGGTGCTCAGCGATGAGCAGATTTTGGTAGGCTCTACCCTAGCCGCCACTCTGGGTGTCATGGAAGGTGATTTGTTAACGCTCTCGGGGCAAGAATTTCAGGTGTTTGCCGTTCTTAAAGATAGCGGTTCTGCCGAAGATGAGCAAATTCTCTTAAATCTAAGCGCAGCTCAGGCGCTACTAGGCCGCCCTGAGCAAGTGACTCTGATTGAACTAGCTGCTGATTTTACTTTAGGCTCCGAAGAAGTGCTGCTTAGCCAACTGCGGGAGGCGTTGCCAAACGTGGAAGTCACCAGCCTGCGCCAGGAAGCTCTCCGTCGAGATGAAATGATTACCAGGCTGGTAAGGTTTGGCACATCGGTATCGGTACTGATTCTCTTTGTGGGGATGCTCGTGGTAGGGCTGACCATGTCCGGGGCGGTGCGGGAACGTACCCGCGAAATCGGTGTGTTTCGCGCTATCGGTTTTCGCAAATCAGACGTGGCAAAAATTATTTTGTTGGAAGGCCTCATAGTCAGCGTGCTGGGCGGGATGTTAGGTTACTTTGTGGGCATGGCTGTGGCGTATTACGCCGGCCCGCTGCTCGCCAACATGTCTATCCAAGTGCCTTGGAGGCTTGAGATATTTGGCTTGGCCGTTTTACTTGCCATTCTTATTGGGCTTTTGGCCAGCATTGTGCCTGCGCGGCAGGCAGCAAAACTTGATCCGGCAGAAGCGCTGCGCTTTATTTAGCGGCGCTTTTCTTTTGTTTCTGGGCATGCTACAATATTAGAGGTTAGAGGTTAGAGGTTAGAGGTTAGAGGTTAGAGGTTAGAGGTTAGAGGTTAGAGGTTAGAGGTTAGAGGTTAGAGGTTAGAGGTTAGAGGTTAGAGGTTAGAGGTTAGAGGTTAGAGGTTAGAGGGCATGCTCTCTCCTTTCGCTGGTGCCGCTGGCGACATGAATGTCTATTGTTGCAGACAGATATCGGGCCATTAGCACTAGGTCGGTGAAGATAATGTGGCTACCGCTTTTTTTGGATTATGCTTTCATATTTTTTGCCAGGGTCAGTGACGTTACCCTTTCTACCGTGCGTATTTTGATGATTATGCGCGGCAGGTCTGTAACGGCGGCTGCGATTGGTTTTTTTGAGGTTTCAATCTATGTTTTGGCGCTGAGCCGGGTGATCGACAGCTTACATGAGCCTCTGCGCCTGATTGTTTATGCTCTGGGGTTTGCCACCGGGAATCTGCTTGGCAGCCGGGCGGAGGAGCACCTGGCGCTCGGGTTTACTACGGCTGAAGTTATTTCTGTTGATAAAGCAGAGGAATTGGCGGATAAAATGCGGGAGTGCGGCTTTGGCGTAACTGTGTTGCAAGGGTGCGGCCTAACCGGAACTCATCAGATTCTCCATGTCTTGCTGAAGCGCAGGAATATGCCCTCCTTTCTTGCTATTGTCCGGGATGTAGACGATAAAGCCTTCGTCAATATCATGGACACCAGAAAAATAGTGGGCGGTTATTTCGCCAAAATCAAGTCAAAATAACAGGGGGGAGCCAAGGATGGAGCGAAATAATGCAATCGGACTGCTGGATTCGGGGGTAGGCGGCTTGACTGTGGCCAGCGAAATAATCACTCTGCTCCCCGCCGAACGGATTGTCTACTTCGGCGACACCGCCAGAATGCCTTATGGCCCGCGCCCGCACAGCGAAGTGCGAACTTTCGTCAGGCAGATAATTGGATTTCTGGAAAATCAGGATGTGAAGCTGGTGATTGTGGCTTGTAATTCGGCCACGGCTGCCGGTCTGCCAGCTTACCAGGGGGAATTTGCTTTGCCGGTAATCGGGGTGATTGAGCCCGGTGTTCGCGCTGCTCTGCAGCACACACGCACAAAACGGGTGGGTGTCATCGGCACCGCCGGGACGATTGCTAGCCGTGCCTATGAAGAAGCTATTTGGCGGCTTGACCCTAACGTGGAAGTTTTTTCGCAGGCTTGCCCGCTTTTTGTCCTAATTGTGGAGAACGGCTTGGTGGATTCGCCGGAAGCCTTCCGGGTGGCGGAAGAATACCTGCGGCCGTTGCGTGAGGCAGGAGTAGACGCTCTCATCCTAGGCTGCACCCACTATCCCTTAATGGCGAATGTAATTAGAGCCGTCATGGGCCCTGCGGTGAAGTTAATCTCCTCTGCACAAGAAACGGCGCTGGAAGCCCAGGAGATTTTGGCTCGGCTTGACCTTTTCCGGCCGGCAACGGCAGCGGCGCGGCATCGGTTTTTTGTCAGCGGCAGTCCGGGGCCGTTTGTGGAAATGGCTGAAAAACTGCTTTGTCGCCATATCCAAGCATATCAAGTTACCCTTCCGTAAAAAAGCCTGCATAATTTTCTTTTGTCCCTCATAGCTTGTACTATAAAAAGGACGGAGGGAAAATTATGCGGAAATGGACTTGGCTGCTGCTGCTCTCTTTGTTGTTGACGACCGGCGGTTGCGCGCGCCCAAACGGCGAACCTCGAGGTATGACCCCGCAAAACGGGGACAGGCCGCCGGCTGTCGCGGGTAATCTCCGGGAGACCGTTTTTTATCTGCCCAATGCAGACTGGCAGTCACTCGTGCCGGTGCGGATGGGCATCCCTTGGGAAACAGGCATCGCTAAGGCTACCTTGGGCCACTTGGTGGAGGGCAACGTGCCGGCAAAAATGCTCGACCTGGGGCTGGTACCGCTCTTGCCGGCAGGAACGGCAGTGCTTGGGCTTACCATTCGCCAGGGAGTGGCACTGCTTGATCTTAGTAAAGAATTTTTGAACTACAACCCGGCTCATGAACAAGTGGTAATCTACGGACTAGTCTACACGCTGACGGAATTTCCCACCATTTCGCAGGTAGAATTGCTCGTGGAAGGAAAAAAGCCGGACTTACCCGGCGGCATGTTGCTAGGCGAGCCGCTTAGCCGTCAAGCCGGTCTTAATCTGGAATTTCCCGCAGAGGCAAGGCCATAGTTGAACGACGGCGTCAGTCTCCCCACTTCTTAAGTGGCGGGTTACCCATTCAAATCGAACAAGTCGATTTGAAATTAGCCTCGATAATGCTATAATGATAAACACTGAAGCATATCAGTCACAGACAGCAATTGGAGGGTTTTCATGAGAGAGGACGGACGGCGGTCCGCTGAACTGCGGCCGCTTAAAATCACCACAGATTTTCTGAAACACCCGGAGGGCTCGGTTTTAATTGACGTGGGCCACACACGGGTTATTTGCACGGCGACAGTGGAAGAAAAAATTCCGCCGTTTTTGCGCGGGAGCGGCAAGGGCTGGGTAACGGCAGAATATGCCATGCTGCCGCGGGCTACCGGCGTGCGCACACTGCGGGAGCGGGGAAAGATTTCCGGCCGCTCCTCAGAAATACAGCGCCTGATTGGCCGGGCGCTGCGCGCCGTAGTAGATTTGCCGGCCTTGGGCGAGCGGACGATCTGGATTGACTGCGACGTAATCCAGGCTGACGGCGGTACCAGGTCCGCCGCCATCAGCGGCTCATTTGTGGCGCTCTATCTCGCCCTTGCCAAGCTGGTGGCCGCCGGCAGCCTTGCCAAAGTTCCGATTCTGGACTATCTGGCCGCCACCAGCGTGGGCATTGTCAAGGGAGAGCTTTTGCTGGATCTAGCCTTTAGTGAGGATAGCAACGCCGAAGTAGATATGAATGTAGTGATGACAGGCAGCGGCAACATTGTGGAAGTGCAGGGAACGGCGGAAGGCAGGTCATTCTCGCGGCAGACGATGGATGGTATGCTCGATTTGGCCGCCCAGGGAATCGGCGAAATTGTCGATTACCAGAAACGCTTGCTGTTGGACAGGCTGAAATGAAACTTATCTTAGCCACAAAAAATCAGGGAAAGTTGGCAGAAATGCAAGAACTGCTGGCTGATTTGCCGTTTGAGCTGGTATCGCTAGCCGTTTACCCCGAGTTGCCGGAGATAGAGGAAACGGGAGAGAGCTTTGCGGAAAATGCCGCCATTAAAGCAGAAACGGTGATGCGGCTCACCGGAGAACTGGTGCTTGCCGATGACTCCGGCTTGGAAGTAGATGCTTTGGGCGGCTGCCCCGGCGTTTATTCGGCTCGCTTCGCCGGGCCGGGCCGTGGAGACAAAGCCAATAATCAAAAACTGCTCTTGGATCTGCTCGGAGTGGCAAAGAAAGACCGGACGGCACGCTTCCGGACGGTGGTAGCCATCGCCGCCCCCGACAGGAAGACAGACTTTGCCGTGGGTAGCGTAGAAGGGCTGATTGCCGGCGAGGAACAAGGTGACGGCGGTTTTGGCTATGACCCACTCTTTTATCTGCCGGCGGCAGATAAAACATTTGCCCAAATGACGCCGCAAGAAAAAAACCAAATCAGCCACCGGGCGGAAGCCCTGGCTAAAGCTAAGGAAATCTTGCGGGCAATAGCTGCAGACATTTTAAAGTAGACGTCCATGCCCCCACAAAGATGTGGTCACCATCAGCAGGATAAAAATAATCCTTCACTCTGCCTTCAGATTTTGGAATCGGCTATTTCGCCGCTTCCTACTTCCGACCTCTGACCTCTAGCAATGGGAGAGGGGAATTTGTCGGGATGAGAGAAGGGAACACTTATGACTCGCTCGTACCATCTGCTTGGGCGGGTTTCAAACCCGCCCAAGCAGATGGTAAATGCTATTTTCAGAGCAGGACAGAGCAAAACAGATAGAGCAAAATAAATTGCAAACAGTACGTCGCTGTGTTACAATAAGGAGCAGGGTAGAAGGGCAGACAACAGCTCTGAACTTTGCCATACAATCGGGGTGTAGCGCAGCTTGGTAGCGCACTTGGTTTGGGACCAAGGGGTCGCAGGTTCGAATCCTGTCGCCCCGACCATGAAGAAATCAATAACCACGGGGGTTTTCAGCTCCTGTGGTTGTTTATTTCTCCGGCTTGAATGACTGATTTTCTCTCCTTTTTCTCTCCTAAGAAAACATACCACAATTAAAATCGGTTGCCGCAAGAAGCGTTTTGGGTGCTTCCGCCGTATTAAACTGGGTAATAATTACCCAGTTATTTTTATTCACTCTGTTCCGCTTGGAGCAGCTTGTCCAGCTTTTCCGCTGCGTCAGACTGCAGGCCGGGTGTGACGTGGCTATACAGATCAAGCGTGGTCTTGGTTTTGAAAAATATCAATTGTCAAAAAAGATTGAAAGGTGATGGCAGAAATAGTAAAATATTCATGTAACGGTTTAATTCATGCGAATGAAAATTACACGTGGAATTTAGGTTTGTATTATTCGTAGCGCTGTAGGAGGATGAAATGACTAAAAATGAGAGCCTAACAAGCGTTAACTTGGGTGACGAAGGTATCTCCTATACTGTTAACCATCCACCCGAAACAACTATAGTATTTATATCTGACTTGCATTTTGATTTCACTACAAGAAAATATAACCTAAGTGATGCTGATAAGCGGCAAGAAGAATTTATAGACTATATAAAAGAACACTTTACACACTGCATATTGTGTTTAGTAGGTGATTTTTTTAATAGCTATGAAAAAACGCTGTCATTCATTAACAAACTGGAGGAAAATAGGATTGTCGGATTCTTTGTTTTAGGAAATCATGATTATTGGAACGATGGAACTAAGAGTCATGACGATATTATAAGACTTTTTGATAACGAAACACAAAATAACAATTATTTTCACTTACTCATTACTGGAAAGAAGTACTACGTTAATGATATATGCGTTATTGGGGATACAGGCTGGACGAGCTTCAGACGAAAAAATCTTGAAGTTTCATTAGAACAATTTATGGATTTGCCAGACGTTAAATTTGTAAGGGATTTTGACCCCCAACAAATACGCAAAATTCATGAGGATTGGGTTGTATACGCTAATAAAATATTGTTATTTGAGAAAAAGGTGCTTATAATCACCCATTTTCCAATGAGAGATTTTACTAAAAAAGCACAAGATTGTTGGTCGAGTTCAACAACGAAATTAGTAAAGCAGGACAACTATTGGTGTATCTTCGGACATACACATAAATCTTCCCAGAAGGAGAATAATCATATTTCTTCACAACGAGGCTACAACAACTATAGTAGTAAACACTTGGAACGGCATGGAATAAAACAATATACGTCTCAATCTTTTGGCGTGTTGAAAAAACTTAACGATAATAGAGAATTAATAATATCAAACCAAGAAGCATTATTTTCGTTTTATTCGCCGTTAGTTATTTCATCCGCAACAGATGTTTCATTAATAACAGACATAAAAGAACGAGGATTTAAAAGATGCGCGGCCAATAAAGTTAATTTTTCTGTATTAGCGACATCTCCAAAGGAGTATATAGAAAGAGTAAAGCACATTATTGCAGGATACTTAAGAAATACGTATATTAATTATGCGTATTTAAGACACATAAACAAAAGGACTATTGATGCAGTTTTTTCTGCTATTTCAATTTTAGAAAAAGGAGATATCAATAACGCGAGGGAATTTATTACTGCGGCAGTAGTAACTGGATATGTTTACAACCACATGCCCTTAGACATTGAGCACATGCGACCAGTCGATGATTATGATGTTATGCGTTTTTATCTTATGTTAATGACAATGAAAAAATATAACATTGGGATAGATTCTATTAATTCGGTACAAAAACACAGCAAGAACTATATTAATTTCGGTAATGTCGATATTTATTTACCATCAGTAAATGGATATTCATTATCTATTGAAGAAGCAATGATTCAGTTTAAGCAAACTCATTTACTAAGCTGGGTTTCGGATTAAGTTTTTTGCAGCTACCACTTTAGCCACCATGTTAATAGAAGCAAAAGACCAACGAGAACTACAAAAGCTTGAAAGACAACTTTAAAAATTCGTTGACATTCGGAGCTTGGAGTAGCTTGTCCAGCTTTTCCGCTGCGTCAGACTGCAGGCCGGGTGTAACATGGCTATATAGATCAAGCGTTGTAGCGATATTAGCGTGACCGAGGCGTTCCTGCACAATTTTAGGGTGTACTCCTAAGCGGAGCATTAGAGTAGCCGCTGTGTGGCGTAGCTCGTGTGGGGTCAAGATCGGCACACCCGCTTTTTCAGCCTCTCTCTCTAGGAGGCGACCGAGCCCGCGAAGATCGATCGGTCCGCCAGTTTCGCTGGTAAAAACTAACCCTAGATTTACCCCAGTAGGTGATAGTACATCCAGCTCCCGTTTTTGTTTTTCTTGATGATCTCTAAGTTTATGTATCGTCGAGGCGGACAAAGCTATACTCCGTCGACTGGTCTTGGTTTTTACATCCTCAAAAGTGTTACCCTTTGTCGACACGACGTATTGTTGGCGAATTGAGATGATACTGTTTTGCATATCGACATCTTCCCACCTAAGACCTAGTGCCTCTCCACGGCGCATCCCTGTGTGCAGAAACAGCCAGAACAAGCAAAAAAGACGATGTTTAGTCATGTGCTCAAGGAATTTAGATGCTTGCTCCGCGCTCCAAGCTTGGACCCTACTATCCGGCACGCTAGGCGATGTAACTTTAGTCATGGGGTTGGTGCTTATGAGTCCATCCGTCACCGCACTGTCTACTATAGAGCTGATGAGCACGCGGAGGTGTTTTAGTGTTTTAGGGGATAATCCTCCTGGCTTACCGTCCTTGCGGCCGCCGGTTTGCTTGCCATCGATGAAACCTTGGATGCTCTCACGCGACAACTCAGCTATCTTAATGTCCCCGATTTCGGGAATCACGTGTTGTACTAGAAGGGATTTATATTGATCGTAAGTCGTCTGCCTTAGCACTTTTGTTTTAGCCGCTAGCCATCCTTCTGCCAACTCTTTGAGTGTCAGATCTGGCTTTGTTTTAGGGAGCGTCTCCGGGTTTTTTAGATCATAAAGTTTTTTTTCCAAAAAATCCTGCGCTTGTGCCTTCGTTGCAGGTTTCGGCAGGTTGAGTTCTTTGCGCGGATTGTACCACTGCTGAACCCTCTTATTGGTCTCAGGATCTCGCTCAAACTCAATCACGACATACCAAATATTTTTGCCACTTTTCCCCACTTTTTTTCGCACATGACCACGCAATGCGATACCACCTCTCTGTGTATCATATACACCTATTATATCCAGTACACTCGCTGAGTGATATGTTTGACAAAAAAAAAAATCCATGCTACACTGTAGGTGTAGTCCCGTATCTTACGATACTGCCATGGTAGCGCCTGGCCCGTGACGCTGTAGATGTATCAGATACTACAGCGTGTCTGCCACCACAAAGACCCTACAAGGTCAAGGCAAGTGGTCCGTGTAGGTCAGCCGATGATAACGATCGGACGACCGGTACCCAGCACACTATACTGTGTGTCGACCGTGTGAGAGGCCGGTACGTGAGCCGCACTGCGGCAGGAAAAAACAAGCGACCCGATTTATCGGGGCGCTTTTTGTGTTTCCTGCCAGTGTGGTAAATCACATGTATACTGCTCATCAGTAGTATACGCCCCTGCGCCTGCAGACGGATACGCTGCCGCGTGTCCACCTGTGCTATCACATGGTGGCGCAAAAAAATCCCTGGGACTACTGCACCACACTATCTTCCTTCCGGCTTCCTCTGTACTAGGAGGCCGACACGCCGGCGGCAGCCGGACAGCGAACCGCAACGCAGAATCGCGGCATGCCTCTACTACTCACTCGATGGCAGGTAGTAGACGAAGCCCAAGACGGGCGAGCGCATGGGGCAGCCATTGTACGACTCCGGCCTGCAGCCCAGCAGATCAGGCACTAGGCCTGACACCGGACGAGAGTCAACCAAGCGATCGGATCCCGGTCGCCGTGGAGAGCTGGTAAAGCCGACCACGACTAAAGACCCAGACCAGGCCACTAGAGGCGGCGCTAACTCAGGCTGACACTCAGCAACCAAAGGTTGCGAAAACGGAGTCCCCCGACTACGCGGGATCTCTGAGGGTGGTGAGGAGGGAGCCCGATACAGCGGGAGATCGACGGAATCGTAGGCGGGCCGGTGGAGAGCACCACCGGGCAGAGTCGCTGACTGGCGGAGCAGTAGCCGGAGCAGTGAGCGGCGGATGAGTAGACACAGGTGATAGCGCGCGGTCGGGTGTAGTGCCACAGTACCCTCGACGGCAAGCGCGGCTCCACAGACCTTGAGCTTCGGCAGAGAACACTTATCGGCTACGCCGATATGTGGGCGGCAGCGAAGCGGAGGCGGGGCGAAACCCGCGAAGATGGGCGGGGCGTAAACGGAAGCGGCGGACGATTATCAACCGCCAATTTTGCTTTACTACAAAGCCGCTGACGTTTACGCCGCCTGTTACTTTGCTTAAACCATCTTTTTTGCTACTTCTCTTCTTGTTTTTCTGCAATCTTTAATGTTTCTTAAGGCCGCGCCCGAGGCGCGGCGAGACTTCTTCAAGCAAAAAATGGGCTTGTGGTTTATGGCGGAGCTTATGAACCGTCTTTCTTTGAGAATATCTGTATTCGGTTAGGTTCAATAGGCACATTTGCTACAACTGTTTCGCTTAAGGCGCCAAACAAGGTTCCAAAAATTGTATACGCAATCCATCCATAATCAATCAATTAATTTACCGTGTTTCTGCTTTAAATTGCCAATGCCCATACTAGCCCCAAGTAGCCTGCCAATACAGCCGCTATGACCACCACTGTTTTTCGTGTAGTAGTACCTAACTTAAATCCAATAAGGTTCATTCCAGCTGTTACAGCATAGCTCGCTATTATAATCCCCAGCAACATACAAAGGATAACTACTGAAACTACAAAAGTACCACTAAAAATTTGTTCTATACTAAACACAATTGACAATCACCTCCCCTTAGGGATGTTATTCATCTTTCAAGCTAAGAATTACTAAACCTGACTATGCCAGATGAATAGTCAGGTTTAGGATTATTAATGTAGATTGCACGTCCTCTCAGCAGTTTAGCGTGAGGCAGCAGCGGCGCGGGCCGGTAGCCAGAGGACACCTTCGGTTGGCCTGATGGTATGGGCACCTAATGAGATAAGTTTTTTCACGCTTGCAGCCACAAGGCACCAGCTATACATCCAGCGACACTAAACGCTATTATCAAATTTCTGGCTGCTTTAGATGTGAGGTTCAATGCAGGGACCTTTGCCACAGCTGCTCCGCATAAGGCACCAAATAAGATTCCAAAACCTATATACGCTATCCACCCATATCCTATCATTTCAGCGATTAACCTCCGATGTCCAGAACAAGCTAAGCAAATAGGCTCCTGAAAATATTGTTACAGTAAGAGCTATTATAACGGCTATAGGATCTCCGACTACAGCCGCAGATATTAATCTAGTTAAATACTGGCTTATGTCAATATATATGCCCAAGATCCCAAAAATCCCCATTAGAAGAGCAAGGGATATTTTGGCTCGCTTTGTTTTGGGCGGTATTTTAACCTCTGTGGATAGAGTAAAACCAAATATTACAATAATCTTTAATATCAGTTTCAATAAAATTGCTGCTACCCCTGCCCCCATAAGTACATCGAACAGAAAAAAAGTAACCTCTTTCATCGCTAGGCCCCTTTCTTGAAATTTCTTGCTACCGTATTGGTGTGTCGTGGTCGACCCGGTTACGTCAAAATTTTTGTGATTCCCACAAAACGCTAAGATAGACAAGCCCCCCACGAATTTATTCGGGAGGGCTTAACATCGATTTATCAAGGAAGCCCTTGTTGGTGGGCAGCACCACCGCCAATTATGCCACCTGCGACTGCCCCCACTGCTATTGCCGTTTTTTTCGTGGTAAACAATGCTACAAGGCCTCCGCCTGTTGCTGCTCCAGCACAGAGCCTCAGCCAGAACAATAAATACGGGATTTACTTCCGCCACCGACACCACTTGCCTGTTAACCATTCCCACATCAAATTCCTCAAGCGGAACGATCACAGGCCCGTCTTCTGTCGGGACAACAACTGCGCCAGCCTCTACCACAAGGGGCTGTAGCTCGCCGTCCAGCCAAATTGTTTGCGGCAGTTGAACCGGAACGTGCCTGATGTTTCCATTGTTTGTTTCTGCAACAATAACCAGCTGGCCGTCAATTACCCGAACTTCTGCGTCAAAGCACTGAATCTCTGTCACTGCAACATTTCTTCGTCCTGCGCCGTTTTCCTGCCCGGCGGCTACAGGAACCGCAAAGGCCGACATCACCATGACTACCGTTAGAATCACAGAGAGCTTTCGTAATACTTTCTTCATCGCACATCCAACTCCTCTTAAATTTTTCCAGCAACATCTGTAACAGGCAATCCGCTCCCACCACCC
>Ga0209616_1000128_pt1 | contig 22899 bp, 27 predicted proteins | sample FlocCalmetaG_FD_184153 | JGI IMG/M metagenome (GOLD analysis project Ga0209616, IMG submission 184153) | Freshwater bacterial and archeal communities from Indian Creek, Illinois, USA - Floc-Cal metaG (SPAdes) (version 2) | ecosystem: Environmental > Aquatic > Freshwater > Unclassified ...
GCTAAGCCAGAGCTGTGTAGGAAACTATTTATGCAGACCTGGTTTCGGAAAAGTCAATTGACCGAGAGGAGGCAGGCAATTCCTCCCACGATTGAAACCGTGGGTTCCCTTGCCTAAAATTTTATGGAAAGGAGCCTGTCATATGGCGATAGAACAGTACACAGAAAGCCTAACGCTAGGCAACAATGGTTGGGGGTATGCCTTTCCGCAAGGCGATGTTGCTGCCGTGGATAAGTTAAATAATTTACTTAAAAAAGCGGGCGGCAAATCTAAGGAGGTCGATACCTGGTGCGAATTCTTGCTGCTTTTATCTATATGGCCTATATATACGGTGCTGCATGGGTACTAGCCTCGGGTAATGTTCTGCATCCCAGTGATGTTAATACCGCAGTTCTTATGATATGTGCAACACTTATATTGCTTAGTATTTTGCCGCCAGTTAAATTTTTGCACACACGATATGCATTATTTACTATTGCCGGATTTAGCAGCTTCAAGAGACCTAACCCTTTAGTAAAAAAAGAACTTTTGTCTATTTGGTCTGAGGTTGTTAAGTCTTGCGGCTATAACCCAAAACGTTTCCGTGTGATAGTGTACCCATCTAAGCCTAATGCTTGGCCACATGTAACAGATAACACTCTTTTACTCCCAGATGGATTCGTCGAATGGGCTCGCACACAAGACGGGCAAGCGATACTGGTCCATGAGATCGGTCATTTAGTGCATGACCGTACTTATACGCTTTTATGGCTTTTCTACGGTGCTTACAAATTAGCGCTGTTGCCGATTTCTCTATTACGGTTCGTCTGGGGTATTGCAGCCAATATGCCGTTAGTTAATCTGATTGCAATTCCCGTTCTTTATACACTGCAAGGCGTAGACTATGTTCTCGCCCATAGTTGCACATATATTAATAAGCAGGCTCAATGGCGTTCGGAGTACCGTGCAGACCAGTTTGCGGCTGCACATGGATTCGCAGCTGCTGCAGCCTCAGCGATTATACGTTACGGCGAAGGTAACGATACGCACGGTTCATATACGCACCCACCTGGCGCGGAGCGTGTGCGTCGTCTCCAAACAGCGGTACAAACCATGGCTCGCCCCCCAGCCAAATAGAAGTCACGGACCCCACGGCTAAAGCCGGGGGCTTGCTCTGGCGGGAGCGAGGGTAACACTGCGACTAGACGGTTAGGGTATACACCTTAGCAGCGGCACTGAAGAGCTACCTAATCACTTCCGGGTATTTCGCAAGCCTGGACTATGTGAGGCAGAACCGCTTAATGCCGCGCACGGCCAAGACCGTGTTAAGCTCTTCAGGCATCGTCGAGGCGACAATCACCGGCCCGCAATGGCCGCGAAAGGAGTATCCATACTTTATGCAACAGCAACCGAGAGTGCCTGTAGTGAGTATAGACGGTACCCCGCTTATGCCGACGACACCGGGAAACGCGAGGAAGATGCTTAGAGACGGTCTAGCGCGCCCCCGCAGAAACAAACTGGGGCTTTTCTACATCCAGATGATTCGTCCCGTTGGTGCGATCACGCAGCCCATGTTTCTGGCACTGGACCAGGGCGGTAAATATGAGGGTGTAGCAGTGGCCTCTCATTTAAGTATAGAGCTGACAGGCCAAACGAATCTACCTACGGGCATACCGAAGAAGACAAAGACCAGATACAGATTACGTCATGCCCGACGTCACCGTATCTGTCCGCGTCGTCCGGCCCGGTTCAATAACCGTCGTCATAGCGGCAAATACTGGTTAGCGCCCACACAGTTAGCGAAAGTTGACACCCGTCTAAAAGTAATCAGAGAGCTTTGTCGTATCTACCCAATCGAAACCATTTTTGTAGAGGATGTCCGTCACAAGCCGAGCGGCAAAAAGGATCGTCATTTTTCTATGGCTGAGGTTGGTAAGAAACGGACCTATGCGGAACTATCGAAACTTGCTCCGACGATACAAATCCTGGCGAAGGACACGGCGCTTTGGCGGTCACAGTTTGGGTTAACGAAGCTTACTGGTATTAACCGACCGCAAGTTTTTGAATCCCAAGCGGTCGATGCAGTAGCGATTCTTATGGGTCGGATTAGTTGTATTTTAGGCAACCCGCCATTCTATGTATGGACAGCGCTTCGGTTCAGCCGACGGAGCCTTCACCGCCAATCCCCTAAGCGTGGTGGTGTCCGCCCTAATTTTGGCGGCACGACAAACGGCGGGTTTTATCGTAAAGGCGACTGGGTTCAAGCGGGCCGAGCAGGAGTTATGTACTATGGCTGGGTCTGCGGCCTTCCGACGGGTACTACGAATCTAGTTGGTGTATGTGATGCAGATGGGAACCGTATCGGTCAATTTAGCCCAAAGAAAGTCACGTTACTGGCCCGGTCAACGGGATTCACATGGAAGGATGGAGCGGCGCTCCTCCCCACGGCTGAAGCAGGGGGATTCCGCGCCGGGTGATTATGTTGAAAGGAGAATAGAATAATGCGTAGACATCTCGCGTTAGTAATGGCGCTTATTTTTTTTGTGTTATTAATAGTTGCCCCTGTACCTGCGCTTGCAGAAACAGTAATGGACCGTATTAACGCTGCTGGGCCGCAAGGTGGCACTGTTGAACGTGGTGGCATGATTGAGCAGATGTTAGCAGCGATAATCAACGATATTGCTGGTGCATTGCGTGTGACAGGACTTATGCCGATTTCAACTATGCTCTACAACGTCACACCAACAACCACTGAAGGCCAACAATGGGGTATCGCTCCGCACCGGTGGGACCAGTGGATGTTACGTGATGACCAATGGATGAATTTTGCGATGCCTGCTTATCAAGCCTTTATGGCCGTCGCTATGGGGTTATTGTTATTGACGTTTATTAGTGGTGGAATGAAATTAAGCATCCACTCAGGTTCACCGCAAGCGCGTGCCAAAGCCTCAAGTAGTATCCTGTTATGGTTCATAGGCAGTATTTTGTTTTTAGCGTTACCTGTATTGATTAATATATTACTTGATATCAATCGGGGTTTAGTTTCTGTCGCAACGGGCTTGATCGGCATAGATGTTATTCGGGGTATGGACGCACGACTCTTTAGTGAAACAATTACAACAGGGAACGTCTTGCTTACAGCGTTAGTAAATCTAGCGTTAGTTGTATTTATGCTTTGGTTTAATGTTATATTTTTTATTAGATGGTTTGTTGTCACGGCCTTATTTAGCATCGCACCCCTTAGTATTTGGACATGGATGAAAGGACAGCAAAGTTCGTTTTTTTTATGGCTTGGAGAGCTTATCTCTAATATTCTAATGCAATTTGTTTATGCTTTAGTTTTCGGTATGGCGATACTGGTTTTAATGTCACCGGATCTTGAGCGTAACTGGTTGATCAACCTGGTCACTTTAACGATGGTTATTCCTGTCGCGAAGTTATTGCGTACCATGATAACCCAATGGTTAAACATTATTGGCCTTGACGAAGAAGGGCAATCTCGTTCTGTCGTTGGCGGCGGCATGGGCTCGTTAATGGCAGTTGGCAGCGCAATCACTGGATCACGTAGTGGTGGTGGCGGTGGCGGTGGACATGTTAGCGCTGGTGCCAACTATGGTGGCGCTGGTCCAGGCGGTAGTAATGGTAGTGGCGGTAGTAGTAGTGGCGGTAGTAGTGGTGGTGGCAGTGGCAATATCGCTGGCGGTGGTGGTGGAGGCATTGGTGGGCTTGCAACAAAAGCCATGGGAGCCGCAGGGTCGGTTGCGACTAAAGCAGCTGCATTTGGTGCAGGTACGTTAACAGCAGCGGCATTGGCACCGGTAACTGGCTGGGAGAATGCAGGTACTTACGGTCGCAAGGTAGCTGGAGGCACACAGCACGCTACATCAGCAGCAGGTGCATATTTAAAGTCCCGCAAAAAAGATAATCCTTCAGATGAAAGTAAGTCTACCCCAAACAATGCCAAGCCAAATCAAAACACACCTCCACCCGCTGGAAGTGGGCCCCAAGCGGGCGCGAGCCCAGACGCGGGACAGAATATTCAACTCCCAACTGCTAATGAAATAAACACCTATGGTAGACAGCCAAGTAGCGGATACAGCCGACATTTACCAGATTACCCGCAAGAGGACGGCCCACATGGTAAAGCACCTATGTTTCAGATGTTCCCTGCAACAGAATTCGCGCCGACAGAGGGGCAGGCCCCAAATGAGGTTGGTTATCCTGCACCAAGCCAGCCGATCGCATCAGCCCCCACAGCGTCATCGGATGAACCAGCTAACTCCATTGAGTGGGATGAATATTCTGCTTACAGAGGGCACTCGATGTAGATACTAATTTATTTTAAGGAGGAGAAGCATGCAAGGCGACAGGATTTTATTGCCGATTTTCCCGGAGTATGCAAAAAGCATCCTGGAGGGTACTAAGCGATTTGAGTTTAGAAAAGTTCCCTGCCGTCCAGGGACGAAAAAAATCTTACTTTATGCGACGACCCCTGTGCGGGCGGTTGTTGGCGAGGTTGAAATCCTAGATGTACATGTTGGTTCGCCAAATGAAATATGGGAAATAACCGCAGATGCCGCAGGGATTAGTCGGCAGGCTTTTAACCGGTATTTTTTAGGGCATGAGAAAGCGGTGGCGTATCGGCTTGGTGTGGCGCAACAATATAGCCGCCCGCTTAAACTCGCCGAGTTAGGAATTGATTATACGCCGCAAGCGCCAGTTTATTTGTAATTTTTAGAAAGGATGTGGATCAAATGAACAATATCAACTACATTGCAAATCCTACAGAGATTACCCCAATAACCCCTGCGGAAGCGCAGTCAATTTTTATCCAGATGATGGAAAATATTATCACTTGGTTACAAGGTGTTTCGCCGGTTTATTTTGCGTTTATGATTATTGTCGCAGGATTTTTATGGGTGCTGGGTGCGCTTTTTGCTTCGAAAGGGTTAAAAGCCACGGCTGGCAGCACAATACTTCTTGCCGCTATTGGGTACCTCCTTGTTATCAACGCGCATACGTTATTGGGTGTTCTTCTAGGTTTTAGTCCAAAATAATCTCCCCGCCGGGGGAGTCCTCCTCCTTCAGGGAGGGGGACTTCATCGGAACAAATTGGTGCCTAACAAGGCCGCAGAGTTCAATCTGCGGCCTTGTTTTATGTGAAGGCACAAAACGAAAGTCAGGCATCAGATTTCCATAAAACAAGAAAGGAAGGTCACCCCAATATGCTGAAAACGTTACTAGCAACCAACAACAAAGAGATAGATGCTGCTGTTGGTGGGGATGCAGTCTATTTTCGTGAAGCCATTTATGAAGCGGCAATACGTATCGGCGCAAAGACCGTCATTTTATCAGGATTTCTGCCGGGTCAAGCCAGACTTGCTGACATAGTGTACCTACTGCGTCGCCAAGACATACGTGTTATTTTTCTAGCAGGGAGTTTAGAACCAAGCGACCCGATATTCACGAAGCTATTACAGTACGGTGTATATGATATTCTTTTTAACCCGGTCCAGCCGGAACGTGTGCTTAATATTTTGCGGACCCCTATGAGTTTCGCGCAAGCGGCTTCAGTTCTTAACTTGCCAAGCGATGGGTTACCAACAGTTGTTGCTGTACGAAGTGAGCCAATAGTAACAGCGGTAGCAACACAAGACCAATTAATTACAAGTGTGCCGGCACCTACTCCTGCCTCTACGGAGAAAACAAGTCGCCCTAACGCTTCAATAGGTTCAATCGTAGCCGTCTGGTCACCAGCCCCTACAGGAAAAACATTTAGCGCGATTAACCTTAGTTTCGCCGCAGCGGCAACACGCAAAACGGCACTGGTTGATTATACAGGCGCGGCGCATACGTGGTTGAACCTTCCGAAAGGAGAGCGCGGTTTGTATACAGGTGAGCCACGCAAACAATTCCAAGGTGTAACTGGCGCAACCCCTGATGTATATACGTTTGACCCTATACATGCGCAGAACGAAAACATGAACATAGCGCTGCTTGATGATTTACGTAGGACATATAACTTAATCATTGTGGATGGGTACTTGCCCCCAAATCCAGAAACATTATTGGTTGTTGCGGATCATGATCTCCATCACATGCGGATTATCCAACAAGCATTGCCCAGCGTCACGACAAATGAACGCCAAAACACGTTACTACTAATCAACAATGCAGCACGATTGCCTTATCCAATCAAACACAAAGATGAGTTTGGTCGCGACCCTGTAGCAGTTATCCCATATTGCCCAGGTGCAGTCGCCGCAATTTTATGTGGAGAACCGCAAATAGTATCAGATTTACTGTTAAAGAAAACGTTCGATCGTGTTGCTTCCGCATGTATAACTGGGAAAGCACAAGTTGTCCCGTTGCAGCGAGGCGCGGCGAGTTAATTCAGGGCTTATTTTTGTCGGAACTTATTTTGATCCCAAAAAAAAGGAGAGGGTCTTTTTGTTCAAATCGAAGAAAATCTTTTTTATCCTTTCGCTAGTTTTCGCGGTTCTAGCCGGCATAACAGCGGTTACAACCATCCAACGATTTACTCCATCCCAACTTGCAGTTGTGGCGATTGCCGATATACCAGCGTTTACTGCACTAGTCCCCGGTGAGAATGTTATTCTTCAAGAAGTGCCAACGGCCGTACTTGGGACTGGATACTTTGCGACAATCGAAGAATTAGACAAAAAGTTTACCCAGATGGGCATAGTAGCCGGTGCTATTCTTACCCCGGCGCATGTTACTGTACCTATTGATGGTTCTGCCGGCATCCCATTAGAATTATCGCTCCAATCTCCACCTTCGTACCGTGCGTTTGCAATACCATTTGATGAAGTCGGATCTGTAGGCGGTCGTCTTAGGAAAGGCGATATTGTCGATATTATCGCGGCAGTCATAATCACAGAGGGTGAGAACGAAGTCCCGGCTGCACGAGTGGTTGCGCAAGGTGTTTCCATATTAGATCTTGCGCTTAACGATCAAGACGCCCCTGCCGCTGTAATCCTTGCATTGCCATTGCCGGTGATTGAAGAAATTGTATTGCTTTTGGAAACAGGTTCGATTCATCTAGCATTAAACCCATATAACCGAGAAGACGTCCAAACCACAGGAATTACAGCTAATGAATACCTTTGGAAGCATTTTGCCCGCCAGTAATTTTACGGGAGAAAGGATGGGACAAAAATATAATGTTCAAAATCTACCTGGTTGAGGACGATCTTGCGTTCGTTGAACAATTTATTAGCCAAGCCATTTTAAGCGATCAGATGCGTGTGATCGGACATGCGGCTGCACTTTCCACAGCATTTAAAGATATCCGTGATCTTTCGCCAGATATTATTATTGTTGGGACAAGAGATGCGCTTACGATTATCCGTGATTTATCGCAGGAAACGAGTACCCCGATATTGATGTCTAGTCCAACCGCAGGGATCAATGTATATAGGGACGCACGTGCGGAAGGTGCAGCGGGCGTCCTGATGCGCCCATATTCAACCCAAGATATCTTGACCCAGGCAGATATTCTGCTCGGAGTAGACAAACAAGAAGGCGTTACCCCGCCACGTGAACGCCTGGTTTCTTCTGGGCGTGGCATAACAGTCGCAAGGCAAGAAACTATAGCTGTTTATTCACCAAAGGGTGGAGTTGGGAAAACAACATTATCGTGTTCATTGGCATTAGCGATTAAGCAAGCACCCGGCATTTCGTTATCTGTTTGTATCGTTGACTTTGATACGAACATGGGCTCTGTTGCGGCGACGATGTTTCTGGCACCTAAAACAACATTTCTAGATTTCCGCAAATACGGTGAAGATGATTTAGACCGTGCAACAGTAGAAAGTTTACTTGTTCGTCACGAATCGGGTGTATTCGTTTTAGCGGCACCAGATCGACCATGTACCGACCAAGAAATGCAAAGTTTCCGTCCGGAACGGATATTAAAAGTACTCGCACGTTATTTCGATGTAGTTATAGTTGATTGTGGTATCTCCTTGCAGCAAGATAACGCAATTGTAGCAATGGATATGGCGACAAAAGTTTATCTTGTTACAACCCCGGACGTACAATCACTCTCAAAGGTATTCAATTTTATGCCGTTGTTAAAAGTATTAAACATCGATCCATCTCGAGTCCGGCTTGTAGTTAACAGGGTACGAAAAGATAGTATCCCGATCCGTGAAATTACGGCTACTATTAGTTTACCGTGCCTGGCGCGGATACCTGAGTGCCCTAACGTTGCGAAAGCTATTTATGAACGGAAAGTCCCATACTCGTTAAAAGATACCCCGTATAACACTAATATCCGCCAGATGGCTGGAGCCACTATCCCGTTGTTCAAGAAGGGGAAAGATAGCAGCGTGCCCATATCAAATAAGCTCCAAGTCTTAAGCAACCTTTTCAAACGGAAGCGAGGCGGAGAATAAATTGAGCAATATTTTCGATAAGCGTCTAGGGCGTGCTGGCGGGATAATAGATGAGCAATTATCTCCCGTAGAGACAGAATTAGATAACGCTACGTTAATTCGTATCCGTGAAAAAGTGTATCAACGCTTAGACCGAGCGCTCCTAGCAAATCGCAAAGACGTTTCCGTCATGGATGATATCCGCCGTCGGGTTTTGGATATCGTTTCAGATGAAATTGCGGTAGATAACCGGCTATTGGGTCGCCTATCTCGTGCCGGCATCGCAGACGAGATACTAAAAGACATCTTAGGGTTTGGCCCTCTCCAAGACTTATTAGAGGACCCGGACGTTAGTGAGGTCATGGTAAATCGCCATGACCGTATTTATTGTGAAAAGAAGGGCCTTATTTCATTAACCGAACTTAAGTTTCGTGATGATAAACATTTACGAGACACGATTGAGCGGATTGTATCTCCAGTTGGCCGCCGGATCGACGAATCATCGCCGCTAGTAGATGCGCGGCTACCTGACGGATCACGTGTAAACGCTGTTATCCCCCCGATTGGTTTAGACGGCGCGATACTCACAATCCGTAAATTCCGTAAAGGGCTCACAGCGGCGGATTTAGTCCGGTTTGGGAGCATCGATCAAGCAGGTATGGATATGCTTGCAGAGTGCGTACGTAACAAATTTAATATTGTTATTAGCGGTGGTACAGGCTCGGGTAAAACATCATTTTTGAATTGTTTGTCTAGTTTTATCCCAACTGGTGAACGTATCGTTACCATCGAAGACTCTGCGGAACTCCAGATGCAACAGGACCATGTAGTTCGCATGGAGACACGCCCCCCGAACCTAGAAGGCAAAGGCGATATTACAATGCAAATGCTGGTCTCGAACGCACTCCGGATGCGTCCAGACCGGATAATTGTGGGCGAATGTCGCCGTGGAGAGGCGTTTGATATGCTACAAGCGATGAATACAGGCCATGAAGGTTCTATGACCACCCTGCATGCAAATACGCCACAGGACGCCGCTTATCGCTTGGAGAACATGGTTGTTATGTCCGGCTTAAACTTGCCGCTTGAAGCGATCCGCGTACAAGTCGCATCTGCTGTCCATCTTATCATCCAGGTTAATAGGCTTCCTGGTGGGAAACGGCGAGTTACCCATATAGCGACTGTTAATGGGTTAGACGAAAAAAACCGTGTCCGTATAGTTGATGTTTACGTATACAAAGACGATAAGCTTATCCGCACAGATGCACCGATAACCGGCCCGTTAGCCCAGTTTTTAGGAAAGTAATGGAACTTATCGGATATAAGGCGGCCCTAGTCGGGATTGCTGTACTAAAAACCACTGAGGAGTATACGTCACAAACGTGTTCTGTGTGCAAGCCGATACCAGGCCAAGAGTATGCCCATAAGTCCAACCGCAAACACCGTGGACTTTATACGTGTAAGGATTGCGGTACAGTTATCAATGCTGATGTAAATGGGCAATTAATATTGCCAAAAAGTATCTGGAAACTCTTAACGAGCAACCAGTAGTGGTGTTGGGTACGCCAAAGATGTACAGGTTTGACGGATGTTCTTTCGTCGCCTAGAATTTTGAAGCTCTCCATTTCAATGGAGAGTAGTTCACAAGGGGGTTCTGGCTAAATAATGCTAAGTATATTTGTTTCGTTAAGTGTTATCTTCGCATTGTCGGTATTTCTTTTTCCGGGGCCAGAATCAGGGCTTAGCGCCCGACTTCGCCCGATTAAGCAAGAGACCGTCAAGACGACTCAACAAAAACAAACAAGCAGCTTAGACGCACTTGCTGCGCAAGCTGGTATGAGTGTTCGGCAATTAGTTTCTTATATGGTTTTATTTTCTACTGGTGGGGCAGCATTGGCATGGGTCGCAACCGGCAATATATTTCTATTTACGTTAGGGTTTTTACTGGGCGGATTAGTTCCTCGTTACTTTGCAGGGCGTCATGCCGCACGTCGTCTTGCCATGCTCGAATCACAACTCGACGGAGTACTAAACGGGATATCAAGTGCGCTTCGAGCGGGCGCATCGTTAGGCCAGGCAGTTTCCGGCGCAGCTTCGGAAGCGACGGGGATCATCCAGGAAGTGTTATTAGAAGCGGATCGCCTTATTCGTCTTGGGGCGCCGGCTGCCGAGGCACTAACCCAAATAGCGGCCCAAACGGGGAGCCAAGACTTAGCATCGGTCGCAGTCGCCGCACAAGTTCAATCCCGCGCTGGTGGGAACTTAGCAGAGGCGATTGACAGTGCTACATTCACCATTAGGGAACGGCGCACGTTCCGCGCACGGCTTAATGCACTGACAGCACAGGGTAAGATGTCGGGCAAAATCGCTACTGCATTACCGGTTATGTTCCTTGTCCCGGTACTACTAATTAACCCGCAATATATGGAACCGATGATTGGGAACCCAGTCGGGCGAATTCTCGCGACGATTTGTGTTGGGATGATGGGTTTTGGTTGGGTTATTGTGCGTCGCATTACCACATTTGAAGAATAATGCAAGGAAGGGAACGGCGGGATAATGCCGTGATAGGTGTTGGAAAATGCTTGCTTTTTTTGTATTTGCAGCAATATTTTCTTTGGGTATCCCTTATTTTGTCTCAATAGACGAGAACAAGCTTGGACAGCGGTTATTCCCAACTGCACGCACACAAACAGAAAAGTTAACGTTTATGTCGTTACTCAAACGTGCTCCTGGTCGAACACAGGGCAGTGCCGCTACGGTGAGGCGACTTGAGTTGGCCGGTCAGCCTTTTGGGATGATAGCTGCTGATTTTGCAGCACTAAAGATGACGTTACCGTTAGTGGTTATTGCCCTTAGTATTCCGGGTGCGATCCTTATTAACCCGGCTTTTTTATTACTTGGGTCGTTACTAGCCGGGATAGCAAATATTATGCCTGAATTTTTGCTTGGTAGTTGGATCAAAAAACGTAAGCGCAATATTAAGCGATCTATCACGTTGTTTATAGATACGTTATCGCTTACGGTTGAGGCCGGTCTTTCTTTAGCGTCTGCGATTGAGCAAACAACACAGCATCAACCTGGCCCGCTTGGAGACGAGTTCCGTATCTTTATAGAAGAAACGACAACCGGTCGCAGTCGGCGTGAAGCGATGCAAAATTTGGCGAACAGAACGGACGTCGATGATTTGCATATGTTTTCACAGACACTTATCCAAGCGGAAAAATATGGCACCCCAATTGGCCGGACATTGCGTGAACTTAATTCGCAATTTCGAACTCTGCGACGCAACGCAATTGAAGAACAAGCACAAAAAGCGTCAGTTAAAATTATTTTCCCAGTGGCTATATTGATCCTGATCCCAACAATGGCTTTAATTCTTGGCCCAGTGTTTATATCGATGGCAGGCAGTTTTTAGTCATTCTAGGACTTCAGAAAGGAGGTTGTTGCCATGACAAAATTAAAAAACAGAGGTACATGTTATGACCCTTAACAAAAACAGGCAGGGCATAGCTGTGGATTGCGATGATTATTTTGTACTCACCTAAAAAAAGGAGGATTTTTCAGATGTCAAAAATTAATAAAATGGTTCTTCGTTTATATCTACAGGGGCAAAGCTTAACTCATCGGGCACAAAGGTTCGGCCGCGACGAAGATGGCCAAGGTATGTCTGAATACGCGTTGTTGGTTGTATTGGTCGCGATCTTTTTAATCGGTGGCGTTGTCCTGTTGCGTGGCGAACTGTCGGCTATATTAAACACAATTACCACAGGGCTTCGAACCAGATAAATACTACCAAAAAATGATACCCCAGCGAATTGGATTATCCTTCCTTCGCTGGGGTTATTTTTTTGTAGGTTAATAACACAAACGAACAAAGGAGCTGAAAAATTATGCGTGTATATCCTAAGCTCTTATCACGAGCAAAGGACGAAAAAGGGCAAGCGATGGTTGAGGCTGCTATTGTTTTACCGATTCTAATAGCAATAACATTAGCTATTATGGTCTTTGGGTTTATCATTAATGCTAGGCTAACTGTTACCGCTGCCGCCCGTGAAGGGGCAAGACAGTACGCTGTTGCCAATAATATAACACTTGCGAGACAGCGCGTTTCGGTGACTATGGGCACGCTGCCGTTCACACATGGTGGCGATATTTTATTTAGCCCATCGCGTGATATCGTAATGCGTGTTGAAGGTGAGAACGTCCGTGTTAGCGTTACTTACCGTGCACCGGTCATGGTCCCTGGATTGACTGTTTTATTGGGCGGTGCGGTGATGGATCGGCATATCGAACTACATTCAGACGCTATCCATCGACGGGAGTGGTGATAGTGTATAACCTTAGAAAAAACGAAAAAGGGCTAGTTATGGTTTGGGTCGCAATATTGTTACCTGTACTTTTATTATTTGCCGCGTTAACACTTGATATGGGCCGTGCGATGATGATTGCGGGCATGTTCCAAGATGCGCTTGATGCCGCTGCATGGGCTGCAGTTGTCCCGAGCCCAAGCGAGATATTTGTCGAACCGTCTCCAACGCCGGTCGGACAAGAGCCAACATATGTTGTTCGTTTAAATCCATCACAAGCTACATTGCGTGCTCGAAGTGTTTTTGCTTCGAATTGGGGACCGACACCTGGTATTACAGTTAATTTATTGACCCCCAACCGTGTACGTGTAAACACAGCTATAACTATCCCAACTTTTTTGGTTGGGCAATTATTTGGTGAAATTCGTGTGGAACGAAATGCAGAAGCACAAAGCGTAACGTGGTAAAAGGAACAGGGCAACCCATAACAACAGAGAGGAGCTAATTAATGCACAAGCCTGTTAAAGCAATGGAAATCGGATCTTCAATCGAAAGCGAGCTGCTTGTAACGGAAAAATCATTGACTCCCAAGAAAAATGGCGAGTATTTCTTGCGGCTTCAATTAGCCGATATTACTGGCGCCATCAAGGGTGTTATTTGGGAAAATGGGGCAAAAGTCGCTCAACAAATCCAAACTGGTGATGTTGTTTATGTAAAAGGTGAAGTCGTAGATTATAATGGCCCCCAATTAGTGGTACGTAATATCGTTATCGTTCCGCCGGAACGGGTCGATCGTAGTCGGTTCCAACGGATGAGTAAATATGATATTACCGAAATGGTTAATACATTGCAGCACGAGGTATCCCAAATAAAGAACATGCATTTGCGTAATTTATTAACAGCTATTTTTGCCGATGAACAGCTTTTAGCTGCTTATGCGACTTCCCCAGCTGGGAAAAGTGTGCACCATAGCTATGTAGGCGGCTTACTTGAGCATTCACTTGAAGTGCTAAGTATCTGTAAAGTATTTGTGTCTCTATTCCCACGTATCAACTCTGACTTTTTGTATTCAGGTGCGTTGTTACACGATATTGGTAAAATATCGGATTTTGAATTTAATAACATGGCATACGACTTAACCGCTACTGCTAAATTATTGGGACATATCACTGTTGGTACTCGTATTGTTGATAAATACATGCAAGCGATACCGGATTTCCCGTCTGATTTAAACCTAGAATTAACTCATATGTTAATCGCCCATCATGGGCAAAAGGAATGGGGTTCGCCTGAAGTACCGAAAACATTAGAGGCGTATGCACTGTCTTATGCCGATATGGCATCCGCAAAAATCAATCAATTTATCCAAATATTGGACCAAGGGGCAGATAACCACGATGCCCAGTGGATATGGGCCCAACCGCTTGAACGTAACATCTATGGTCGAACCCTACAAATTTAAGGAGGTATTTTGTTATGCAAAACCTAGAAACCGTTAATCGTCATATTCCAACAACTAAACCTACGAAAAGCGAGGGCTGTGCCGCTTGTAAGAAGATTGCATTTTTGGAGTATATACAGAAAAAGAAGGTTAATATTTATTTTGAGTCGCTTGGCAAACCAAGGGACAACGAAGAGTGCGCTCTTTGCAGAAAGCCCGCGGCGTTCGAATACGTGGTCGAGGGGAATAAGAATGTATACCGTCTATGTGAAGATAGGCAATGTTTAACTCATTTTGAGTTAAATGACCGGTTTATTATCCATATCATAGCAAAGAAACCGCGTATGCCAAAAAAAGAAAGCGAGGGCATGACTAAATGCGCATCTATTTAGCTATTGGTGATAGTATACCCGGTGGCGACACGCATATCTTATCGCTTGAAACCCGTGGTTTATTACGGGTTGTTGGTTCTGCTCATACTAACGAAAACCTCTTAGATAAACTATCGAATGCGCAACCTGATGTCGCGATAATTTCGAATGCCTGTGCTGGGTCAGACCCAATCCGTTTTTTAGCAGATGTGCGAACGACATTGCCTGAGCTTAGGGTCGTATTTATTGGTGGTAATGAAGATATATTCCAATCTTTAATTGGGATGGGAATTTATGACTTGCTTGTTGCCAACCGCTTAAAACTAGCCGATATCGATGAACGCATTTTTCATCCTGCTGTATATGTAGATGTGGCTCATTTCTTAAAAGTCAAACCGAACCAAGTTGCAACGGACCGGCTGCGACGCAATGAACTGGTAGCATTTTGGTCGCCAACAGGCGGGACAGGTAAATCTACTATGGCGCTTAACTATGCTTTGATGCGCGCAGGGAACGTGTTGCTCGTGGATTTAGATATCCAAACACCGGTCCTTGATCTATATTCCGGCTTTTCGGGACAACGAAAAGATTTGTATGACCTTCTTGTCCAAGAACCACTTACCCCAGACGGGCTTCGTCGGTTTTTGTATCCGTTGTCATCAGAGATCGCAAGCCATCAATTGTTGCCTGGATTGATCGATCTCAACCGGTTCGATGCTATTAATATAGACCATTTCAAACGGTTGTTCGGGTTTATTACGTCGCGGTTCGATTGTGTCGTTGTGGACATAAACTCTTGCCCGTTTATTGACGCAACTTATGCTGCACTAAACGCTGCAGACACAATTTATATTGTAGCCATTAATGACTATGCCTCATTGCGTGAAGCTGTCAGATACCATAAGTATTTTACAGACAATTTGATGATGCCGTCGGAAAAATTCCAGTTAATTATCAATAAATACACTGAACAGGGCACTGATGTAACCAATATAACAAGTGGCCTACCTTGGCCTGTAACGACAGTAATCCCGTATTCACCTTTAATCACAGCATCAACATGTGCCGGGAAGCCGTTTGTTTTATCGCGTGACCGTTCATTGCGCAAAACGATTGATACGATCGCACAAATAGCTGGGCAACACACAGTAAGGAGGAAGCTCTTTGGGAACCGTTAATTTTTTAGACGAGCACTATAGCCGATCTCAAGCTGCGTCTATAGCCATGTCTCCAGATGCAGCCGTAGACACTGTTGTATCGGTGCTGGTCGCCACGCAACCAGAGGCAGCAAGCCGAGCGGCGGGCGGAGACACAGTCGCACGTGAAGAACTCCGTCGGATCATAAGTGAGATTATCGCCAGCCAACGAATTGCGGTACGAGGTATTTCTCGTGATATCCTTATTAACCAAATATTTGCTAGTATCTATGGTTATGGTATCTTGCAAGATTTAGTAGGAGATCCGCTGGTCACAGATATCTTTGTTAATGGGCCGGATGATATCTGGATGCTGCGCAACTTCAAGATGGAACGAGTATTCCGTTCATTCCGTGATGAAGAAGACCTTTTGCGATTCATGCATAGGGTCCTTTCCGCGTGTGGAAAAAAGATTAATGAAATGACACCATGTATTGATGCAAGAGACACGCAGCGCCGGTTAAGAATCAACTGTGTTATCCGCCCGATCAATACTCGTGGGCACAGTATCGTTATCCGTAAGCACCCGTTAGAGCACCTAACGCCTTGTGATCTGGTTAATAGTGAGATGTTTACTGAAGAGATGGCTGATTTTTTCAATAAGCTTGTAATGAGCCGATCTAACATTATTATCTCTGGCCCGACTGGTTCTGGTAAGACCACATTCATGCGTGCCTTGACAACATATGTCCCAGGAACAGAACGAATCATCACGATTGAGGACACAGAAGAATTGTTTCTGGTGCATCCAAACTGTGTCGCACAAGAGACACGGAAGAAACAAGGCGAGAGCGACATTGCCGTTACGATGGCGCAGCTAGTAACGAACGCGTTGCGTATGCGTCCAGACCGGATAATTTTAGGTGAATTACGTGATGCGGAAACAGTCAACTTGCTAGGCGCATTCGGGACTGGTCATGCTGGTGGTTTTGCGACAGTCCATGCAAACTCTAGCGAGCATGCAATCAACCGATTGGTTTTTCTGATGTTGCACTCGGAAATTACATTAAAGCGTCCTGAACTCTTAGAGTTTATCGCAGAGGCGGTCGATGTAATAATCCACGTAGAGAAGCGTCGAGTAATCAACGTCAGTGAGGTTAATGGGTTTGACCATCGTAAAGGGAGTGTCCTTCTAAATACTGTTTATTCTTTCAATAAAGCGTCTGAGGGCGCAGGATTCCTGACGGGCACATTTTCTAGTGCGGGTGCGGTTAGCCAACGGTTAGAACAAAAGTTTAGAACAGCTGGGCTAGAGCATAAAGGAGGTTATGGCGCTGGGTGCCGTGCAGTTTTATAACGTAGCGTTATTTTTTAGTCTTGCGATAACTATATACACAGTTCTGCACCCGTTGTTCTCTGGTATTCGTAGTGAGTTTAATATTCGGTCGCTTTTGTCTGGTATCCAAGTACGGAGCGAAGCTTTAGCACGGAAAACGGGTGTTGAACGACGTTTAGCAAATGCAGTTAAGAAGAGTGGTGTGCGGTTTTTTAGTGCGGGGCAAACTTTGTTGATTTCAGCCACATTATTTGTCGGATTAACACTGCTAGTAACATTCGGGTTAAACAACCCGCTTGCGGGGTTATTAGTCGGGTTTGTGGGCGCATGGCTCCCGTTTGAGATAGGTGCGTTACTTGCACAAACAGCGACCGCGAACTTACGCCAACAGATCCCGGGGTTTCTGCTTTCGCTTTCGAACTATTATGCGAACACAGATAATATTTTAGAGAGCTTCCGGTCATGCATAAACCGTACTTCACAACCACTCTCAGGCCATATCCAGCGTCTAATGGTAGATGTCAAGAACGGTGTATCATTGACTGATGCGCTTAGCCGGTTCGGGAATTCAACAGAGAGCCAAGAGCTAAAACAGTTCGCCGACACGTTAATAATTTGTTATCAGCACGGAGGTGATTTGCGTGAAGCGCTAGTCAACCACCCCGGACTGAAGTCCGAGGCTTGTAGCCTGGTTGACTAGGAGGCACTAAGTGCAGCAGTTGGGAAAGAGACGGTTAAACCGACACACCTGCGGTTATTCCGCACGACCGCAGCAACTGTGGCCTGTTATTAAAAGCCCTGAAGGGGAAGGGGCGGTGTGACAGGCTTATAACCTCTCCCAACAACTCCGATGCGGCTCTAACTCTGAAAGGAGGCCGGAACTTGAGAGTATCCGACAAAGTTTATGTTTTAAATCAGAGAAACGAACCCCTGATGCCCTGCTCTCCACAAAGAGCGAGGACCCTTCTGCGCGAAGAAAAAGCTGTTGTTAAGACAAGGACTCCGTTTACCATCCAGCTTACGATGGCGACCGGAGAGGCCACTCAGCCGGTAATGCTTGGTGTTGACAGTGGGTACGCGAATATAGGCTTATCCGCTGTAACCGACAAGCAAGAAGTATTTTCGTCCGAAGTTGCGCTTAGAACAGACATCGTAAAACTCAATTCTGAGCGCAGGCAGTATCGCCGGGCGAGGAGACACCGTAATACATGGTACCGCAAGCCACGGTTTTTGAACAGAAAAAAGCCCGAAGGCTGGCTTGCTCCTTCGATTCAACACAAACTTGACAGCCACATCAAGTTTATCAACCAAGTCAAAGTTATCCTGCCGGTAACGCATATCATAATCGAAGTAGCCGCCTTTGACATCCAGAAGATAAAGAATCCCGGCATCTCTGGTATTGAGTACCAGAACGGTCCGCAGAAAGACTTCTGGAACGTCCGGGAATACGTACTCTACCGCGATAGCCATACCTGCCGGAGCTGCAAAGGCAAATCCGGCGACAAGGTGCTGGAAGTCCATCATGTTGTATCCCGGCAAACCGGCGGTGATCGTCCTGACAACCTACTGACACTTTGCTCCACTTGCCATACAAACGTCTCCAAGGGCGCACTATCACTCAAAATCAAACCATCGACCGGCTTCAAAGCAGAAACTTTCATGACCATGGTCAGATGGAAATTAATTAATGCGTTAAGGAGCCGCAGTAATCCGGTATCACACACTTACGGTTATATCACCAAAAGCGGGAGAATAGCTCTGGTGCTGCCCAAATCACATATCAACGACGCCTTTGTTATAGCTGGCGGCTCCACCCAACAAAGAATCCCGACACAATACTTTATGCGCCAGGTCAGAAAGTGCAACCGCAAACTATTCAAAGGCGACCGGTCGCACATCAGGAACACGGCGGAGCGGTTTGTTAAGGGCTTCCAAAGATACGATAAGGTCCGCTGGAACACCACAGAGTGCTTTATATTTGGCCGAAGAGCCACGGGGTACTTTGACTTAAGGTGCGCCGACGGCACAAAGGTCTGCTCCTCAGCGAACCACAAACACCTGTCTCTGCTTGAAAGCGCAAAAACACACTTAATCGAAAGGAGGGGCGGCTTCCTCCCCGGAATAAATTCCGAGGTTTCCGCCGCCTGAATTCTATGACTCTAGCTGACCAAGCACAGGAGCGTTCGGTCGACGAACAAGAACGCATTTCAGGTGTTAGTACCGCGTTGATTTATGTGGTCGCTATTATTGGGGTTACGGCTGTAGTTTTAATTGCATCATTGCGCCTGTTTCCTGATTCGGCTATATTCCTTACGGGTACACCAGTAGGGCGTGGTATAGTCGCATTCTCATTTGCGACGACGGCTGGTTTATTATTTATGGCACGTCGCATGCTGAAGATGGAGGATTAATAAAATTGAACATTTTACAATTAGCAACAACTATTTCATTAATGGTGAGTATATATGCTGCATTAATGCTTTGGCAAGCACGGCCGGACCCGAAGATGAACAGTATTTTAACAGCATATGCAAAAGTTCCACCACCATCAGAAAAGATAATGTTCTTTTTTAATCGGGCGAAGGTCCAAACTTTACTACACAACGCTGGTGTAACATCTACCACACCGGAGCGGTTTATTTTATTTAAATTTTTATTAGCTGGGGCAATGGCATGGAATTTGCGTAATTCTAATTTGATGGTAGTGATTGTGCCCGCGCTTTTTTTCTTGCCGGATTTTTATTTAGCGAAACAAAAAAAAGCAAGGCAAATTAAATTGCTAGTCCAAATGCCTGGATGTTTAGATATCATTAGTGCGTTGATCGCATCTGGCATGGATGTTGGACAAGCGATTGCGCAAGTCCCAGCGGTGCTAAAAGAACCGTTACGATCTGAGATGTTGCGGGCAGGGGCCGAATTCAACTTGACCCGTGATTTGCATCGTGCGTTAGGTAACGTAGCAAACCGCACAGGTATGTTAGAGTTTGAGCATCTAATGATGGCACTCTCACAAGCGGAGGCTAGTGGCCGTGTGCGTGGCGTTTTAAAGAAGCAGTCAGACCTATTGCGTAAACGACTACATTTCTCAAATGTCCAAGGCACATCAAGTAAAGGATTACTATTAACTATGTCAATGGCGGTTTTGTTTTTGAACGCAGTATTGTTACTTGGTGGCCTAATTTTCTTTAATGTTATTACTAACTTAGAGACCTTTTTTGGTTAACTTAAGGGCAAAAATAAGTTCTTTTCAGGTTGCCTGAGAGGAGGCGGCAAGAAATGAGGTAGATGCCATGCCGATAATAGAAACACGTTCAGACGAATTTGGCAAAGGATTTATGCTGATATTTACCGTTTGTGTTTTTGCCGGAGCATTGTTTATTATCGTGATTCCGGATAATACTCGTCAAGCGAATCGACTCTTTACGGAAAGGAGTATATCAATAATGCCGACGTCTGACCTAGGTGATAATTACGGTCGTGCGCCGCCTAGACCGTCGCGGAGCAGTATTTTAGGCCCTGTATCAGAATTAGATGAGATGTTTCGGTACGCAGCTTATGAGTTGCGTAGGGTGTCAAGAACGTCGCAGATTAGAAACAGACCGCGCATGATGCGCAGACGCTAAGATGTTTAGTGACTCACATGGCAATGCCGGTATTTTGATCGGGGTCATGCTTACGTTCGTCTTTGCATTGCTTTTTGTGCTCCATGCGGAAATGGCGGTCCTAAACAATAAGTCTCTACGCATACAGAATGCATTAGATGCGAGTATCTCCGCTGCCTCAACGCATATGAATATGCGCTCACAAGCGATCCCGCCAGCGGCGGCGGAAGAAAGGTTCTTATTCCATTTACGTGCTAATCTTATGCTCAACGAAAATTTTACACCACAAACAGGGAGTGTCGCGTCTGATACAGTAACATATGAGTTTCTTGTTTTTAATACTTTGTCTAATAGTGGTGTGGGAAGTAGAGTCGTTGGAGAGAGTACCCCCACCGGCATAGTCGTTAACGATCCAGGTGTTTGGGCCGCTGTAACTGTTCCTATCCGTCCATTTTTTACTGGTATTCTGGGCGAACGCATCGAAATCTATCGCCATCGACTTGTGGAGTTTGTACTTACCCGGTAATTCTTTTGAAAAAAACTAAATACTAAAATAATAGGAGGTGTAAAGCGGCACAGTTTTATTGTGTCGTCATTTAAATGAAAAACACTAAAAAGCGTAAGGTCGTTTTATTATTAGTGAGCTTAGGTATCTCTGCTTGGTTAACAATGCAAATTTTTACTCAAAGTGCAAACGTTTACAGACAAAATGCCGCAACATTATTCGTTGCTAACGAAGATATTAGCGCTGGTGATATTATCTCGGAATCAAACCTTCGTCAAGTAACGTTTCATGGCGCAGGCTTAGATGGTTTAGTTTCAACAAAGCCTGAATTAATTAATTCTATCGCATTAATCGATATTCCGGCGAAGACGCCGATTAGTACCAATATGGTCGAGGCGGCTGGGTTCCGCTCGCGTGAAGACCGTATCTATACTACCCAACTAACGAATGAAGGAGCATTCTCTGTCGGTGATAGGGTAGATGTCGTATTCCTTGGCAAACAGAATATCCCAGGTCAAGATGGAGAAATTGTGGTCTCAGATGCGCGGGTGAAGAGTGTTTCACCCAGGGTATCGTTAATTGTTGATATTAGTGCAGCTATTTCTTTAGCACGGATGGAACGCGATGGAAAGATTGTGTTGCTTAGGCGACCATAGTGCCAAAATAATTAATTATTAATGTAGGTCCATGGCTGATGCTGTGGGCCTGCATTAATTTATATAAAAACCAAAAAACGAGAGGGGTGTATTTAGTTTCACGTTAATGCCGACGTTAGTAGGAGCTCGACCGATCTACTCTAGTTTATCAGAGCAGCCGAACACGGTCATGAGCGGTGACTACTTGGAAGTTGAAGCGGACCTAGCGAAAGTCACGGACCATACGATGGTCTCGGTCACATTTAACGGTACGACAGAGTACCCGTTGACCCGTGTTGGGACATCGATGACCTGGCGCGGTACGGGCACAGTCCCAGGCGGCCTAACGGACGGTCCACAAACGGGCCGGGTGATAGTCCGCCACTTAGGGATACGGCGCGAACTAGAGTTTAACTACAACGTCTATGGAGCTCTCTTCCATGAGATCAGACTAAGGTTCCGTTAAAAGTAAGGAGCAGGGGATAGCGTCAAAACCTATCCCCCTGCGTTTTTTTGTAAAAAAATAAATTATCATTCAAGGAGGTCTATTCATGCAAGAAACAAAAAAAGCAATTGGCAAAAGAGTACTGTTCGGTTTTCTATTTATCGGTCTTTTTTTATTAGGTGCTATTATTTTTGCAGGCAATACCAATACCGATGCTCGCCAAAAAGATGATCCTGTCGCTACATTTACTGAAGTAAACGGACAAACCAAAATAACGCGGGGACAACTTGATGAACGTTTGGCTTTATTGCAAGTATTGCACCCGCAATTAACAGAAAGCCTTAACACTGCGCCCGACGCACGCGCGAGTATAGAGCAGCAAATATTAGTATCTATGATCGATGCTATATTGTATAACAAGGCGTTGTCTGAGCTAGGACTAACCCTAGATCAAGCAATGACAGACTCTATCTACCAGCAACTACGTCAACAAATACAGGATGCCACTACTGTTCCTAACGCAGTTTTACAGCAATATGCGTTAGAAACTAATTATGGGCAAACATTATTTACCTATTTCCAAGAACAAGTAACAGATCAGGAAATAAAAGATTTTTGGGATACGAATGCATGGGTCCGCAATATACCCGCCATGGTTAATTTCAGTAATATTGTTGTAGCGACGGAAGCCGAAGCAAGAGATATTCGAGCTCGGGCTATAGCTGGCGCTGATTTTAATG